>Ga0326512_10001174_pt1 | contig 20868 bp, 20 predicted proteins | sample 1_2617_0518_D_FD_203652 | JGI IMG/M metagenome (GOLD analysis project Ga0326512, IMG submission 203652) | Bovine rumen microbial communities from UC Davis, California, United States - 1_2617_0518 | ecosystem: Host-associated > Mammals > Digestive system > Stomach > Rumen | place: USA... | reverse complement strand
AACAGGCAGAACGTGACATGAAGAATCCTAACCAGTGGGATACACTTGACAACTTCCTTACTCATTTCAAACAATCACACGCAGAATGGTTCAAGTAAAATGGCGTAAGGCTGCCCTGAAAGATTTGTATCCAGATTCATACCCACCAGAACCATTGCTTAGGGGAAAGCGTCGAAGGTATAGAGGTGCTCATTTGCTTGGACGCTTTGAGGTTATTTACTATTATTCTCCCAAATCCAAATGTGTCTATGTTGTTCGTCTTTGGGATATGCGCAGAAGCCCCGATTTGTTGTTGAGGGAGTTGAAATAAGAAGGCACTCAAATAACAGTCACTGTCTGTAGCAGGATAAATCCCAACCCTGCTACAGGCTCCGCCCTCTATTTATCGGCATTTCAGCCCTCTTGTAGCAGGGATAGCAGGATTTTTTGTTTTTGTATTATGGAGATAGAAAAACGACTGGCAGAATCGTTGCTCTGCCAGTCGTGAGATTATTACCATTTGTGGATCATTCAGAACCGTCCCCAAATTTCATTCTTGCAAAGAGCAAAGAATAAATAGACAAAAACACCTTATTTAGTAGAAATTGTTTGGTTATGTGCCAAAGTTTGTGTAATTTTGCATCAGGATTTCGCTTAAGCGGTTTCCAAAGACTTATTGGTTAAGATTTAGCGTTCGCTTTCTCTTCTTGTCCCCCGAAACGTGGAAAATTTCAACAGGACAACGTTGCTTGAAATAACGTAGAAAGAAAAGATAAGGTGAATGCTCACGCGATAGGCGTGGGCTGAACTTATCTCTACGTTTGGGCAATTTCCACGGCCTCGGGGAAGATAAAGGAGGTTCACGCTTCTTCTATGCCTAACAGGAAATAAAAACTTAAAACTCATCGATATGTACGTCAGTAAAGTTTATCAGATGCCCGTTGATGCATACGGCGATGTTCGCACCTTAGTTCGTGGACTTCCCTATCAATGCCCTGATGATTGGGAAGATGTGTTAGATTCTTTAGATGAAGACAGCAATCTTTATCTTGTCAAGGAGCCGGATAACCCCAAAGACAAGTTGGCTATTGCTGCCTATCTTGATGATAGGCGTGTTGGTTATGTCGCTGCTTCTGATAACGGTAAAATCTGGCTTTATCTCACAGACGAGAAGATGCCCTGCAAATTCATCGAGAGATTTGATGCCAGTTTCAAGATTTCTTTCGAGAATCCGCGCTACTTGTTTGAAAATAAGTCTTTTGAGGAAATCTACAGAGACAAAGATGGGATATCAGACCGACCATTACCTGCTTTTGAGATACCATTCTTAACAAACCCAAAAGACAAACATTACAATTGGTTTGATGATAAAATACTCATTGCCGATTTGGAAAGAGCCATTCCTGATTTCCGTAGAAAACTGGCAAGTCGAATGATAATAATGATAGGACGTAAAAATAAGAAAGCAGAGTACTGCTATTATTTCCCTTACCATAATCGACCTATAGCAGATGTTGAAGATGAAATAATACAAGGGCTGATTGACAGGTATGGTTTCGTTATTGCGTTGCCTGACGTTCCCATATTGACAAATCATGGCTATGGTATTATAATGGACTTGCACGTTACTTACTTAAAGAAAACAGACTTCAAGGCATTCTCATCCGCACACCACTCACAACTAGTATTCAAGTTGAATCGGGACTATGTTGATATAGCCACGGAAGATGATGAGGATGAATTTGATGATTATAGCAATGAGGATAATGTATTGGAAGAGCCGAATCCCATAGTTAGTTCTTCGTCTTCAATAAACGAATTTTTCCCTGTATTTGGTATTACCTTGGGTAAAACCACGTGGAAACAGGCAGAAGACATGGGACATAAGGTTGAAATCGGGAAGGATGGTCCAGACAGACATATGTATGTTGAAAATATTGCATTTTGGGATCACAAAGGAGAGGGAATATTTACTTCACTTTACTGGGTATACCATCATCGCGATTTTTCTCCTTTATGGAAATCAAAAGGTTTTTCTTGGGATAACTCATATGATGAATGGCTGGAGGTGTTTAAGAAATTGGGATTTACAATCGAAGTTACGGAGGAACCGAGCCAAAAGGAATATTCTGGACACGATACATTAAGTGCCGAATTTTGGGCAACATCTCCAGATGGAGCACTATTGTTCGATTTGGATTTCGATTACGGGGACAATGGCTGTCTAACATCATCTCCCAAAACATTATATTCAATTAGTGTGGATTTTGAAGGTGTATGCTCGCAAGAAGTACATCATGAAGATGCCGAAGAAGAATCCTATAATGTTACAGATCATCCTGAAGGAGGCAAACATGTTTCGATGGGTGTCATAGTCCCAGAGGAAGGCGACGAGGACTTTGATTTCTGTACATACGAATGTCGTATCAGTGACAAAAAGCAGATAGACATCATAACGAAGTATATGAAACGCTTTGAAAACGGCAAAGAGCCAAGAACCTTCCTAATGATAGGAAGACCTTGCTTCGGATTAGACAACATTGATATTTTCTATTCATTGGATGGTGAGATAATTTTTAATTTCATATTTGATGAGAAAATAAAGAGTTGGATAAAGGAGGCTGGTTTTGTTTTGGGAAAGGTAAATTCATATAAACCAGACTCCTTGTTTCCTGACCAGTTAAGTGTTACTTTGTCTGTCTCAAAACGTAAAAGTGGTGAGACACTTTTCAAACAAGCATCTGAAGAGGCTATGGACTACATTGAAGAATACACCAATTCTCAGGCTGATTCTGAAGTGGAAACAAGAATTGTTGAAGCAGTCAAAAACTACATGTCTGAGGATTCGGTAACGCCTTATAAAGTACTTATAATTCCCGAATATGGTATAGGCACATGTACAACATTGGATGGAGAACACGTCGCTATAATTAATGATGACGAAATCATAGAGTTGGCAGAGAAAAACAAAGGAGTGTTTGGTTATATTACCAAAGTCGATTACGATGATGATGGAGACGCTTGGTTTACTATAAGGGTATCAAGAAGTATTCCAAGATTGTAATAGTAAAAAACAACTTAATTCTATAATATTTATAATGCAAAGATGAACACGGATATTAATAACAGAACAAAAAGCATTGACATACTGTATCCACTCAATTTCAGGTCTCAGTCAATGATTGAATTGCAAATGTGTCAATCCATTCTTAATCAACTCAAGGATGGTCTAAATGTAGTATGTTATGCACTAAACGAAGATGGAGATATTCATGTTTATTTGGACGATGACAATTTATTTTGCACGATTTTGGATTTAAAAGCAAAAGTACTGACTAAGAAAATTCTAGAAAAAGAAAATATCCTTGTTGGGGCAATTTGTGCAGACAAGGATTATGTATCTAATCATAATCTTCTGATAAAATTATATTACGACTACATCTCTGGCAACTATAATGATGAAGCCATAACTCGTTTGTGGTTGAGAGATCTTACTGCCCAGTTATATCACATATCTGTTCCAAAAGCGAAGTATGTCGGAACAGGAAGTATGGCATATTTAGTTGATAAAGATAGTTCTGATTTCCAGTTTGTTGACAAACATTATATATATGACACTATAGACATAGAGCTTGATGAAGATTTTTTGGGGAAATCGCTAATATCATAGATTCTAATCAAGATGGAACAATGCCTAATAATATAAACGTGATAGCTCGTATACCAAGTTGGGCAAGTCAAGCCGCATACTATATTGTCGGGCAAGATGAACCTATCTGGCTTGCGCCTTCATATCATCCATCTATTTTGGATCAAGTACATCAAAACGGTGGGTCACAAGGTCGTGTTGTAAGCTATCGGGACAATTATGATGGCACATATCACTTCGAGTTGAAGTTCCATATAATATAGAAGGGTCTGACACCGTGTGTTTATTCACTTACTATTATAACAATAACAACCAATAGTCCCTATGCAGATTTTTATATTATTCTTTTTATTCATCGTATTCCCCTTATGTGGTATTCAGGCGCTACAGGAAGGGAAAATCGGTACTGCTATCTTTTTCTTTATCCCAATAACGATTCTCATTTGTTGTCTTGTTGTCAACTATTGCTTTGTCGTACCCCACAAAAAACGTCAAGAAGCAGTACGGAAGAAGTATAATATCCCAGAAATAGTCAGAGATGAGTACGGAGAAGTTTGGGACAAGGAGTTCCAGAAAATTATTAAGAATGCTATTGAAACGACAACGGATCCGTCAAAGCTATCCGACCTACAGAACTGCCAAAGGCTTGCTAATCAAATGATAAAAGACAGCGGGCGCTATACGTTAGACCGCCCTTTTTACAAAATTCACAAAACTTTTCGCCTTACTGGTTGTCATTTCACGATCACCGATTCAGAAGGCAAAACGATAACACAGATAGTCTAACTTTTCACTAATATTCAATAATCATGTCATCATACCTAGTTAGAGGTCTTGCTCGATATTTTGCTATCTCAAAAGTGATAAGTAGTTCAAAACCTTCTCCCCCCCAAAAGGTTGATGAAGTGGCTGAAGGTGTAAGCGCATGGAACAAAAACATGCGCTGGATTATTCCGTTTGTGCAGGCTTCTGGATACCGCATCGTTATCGAAAATCCTAAATCTCATGAGAAGATAGTTATTGACAAGGACACGAAGGATTTCCCACGTTTATCTTCTGCATGGTTAAAACGTTACGACAAGAATGAAATCTCTGAATGGATAGCAAAAGAGGAAGAGAAGGAGAAAGCCCGTCGTAATGCAGAAGCTAAGGGGCGTAAGCGTTTTGGAAATAGTTTTACCATTGATGAACAAGACAATCAATAGAAACGTAGTAAGCCTTTCATTTTTCCCCAATGACTAGAGACGACATAAAAAAGGAAAGGGAGTTTCAAAGCATTCTACCCATAATGAAGGAACTCGGCTATGATGAACAAGAGGCTAGGGATCTCATAACCGATTCTGAAAGTCCAGACTTTCTTTTCAAGTTTGGAGACAAAACGGTGGGTATAGAAGTAATAGAGTGTCATCCAGAAATATCAAGGGGGAAAGGGGCTAAGAACCCCTTGGCTGCGGAGAAAATAACAAGGGAGATTTGTAAGTATATAGAAGAATTACAAGATGCCAAAGGCGAAGTGGTAAACTATAGAATTGGATTTAATTTTGCGCTTTTATTTGATTTGCAGAAAGTAAAGAGGCTCGAAAAAGAAAGAATTCAAAAAGAAGTCTACCTTGAGATGCAGAAACGCATGGACAATGACGATTATCTCGTTATTGGAGATGATACCCATGAATTACACACAGAATGGGCCAAGCCTTATCATTATATAAGAGACATTGTGATTGACAAACCTTTGGAAAAATCAATAGTAACATATTCCTATCCAGCAAGAGGAGCCATTACAATTGAGCATGAATTTGTTTTGAAGGCAATAGCAGAGAAAGAGGCAAAGATAGCTTTCTATCGGAAAGAGAATCCTGATATCAAGGACTTTTGGCTCTGTGTCAATATACCAATGGGTTCTTATCGCACACTATATGGATTTGAAGGTATAACAATAGAGTCGCTGTATGATAGAGTGTATCTAACAGATCATACATGCGTTCGTATAAAATGAATCCCAATTATTCAATATGTTAACTGCGACTGATATTCAACTCTTTCAAATAACAATAGGAAGAGTTTATCACTTGAGAAGATTCCTACTGCTATTTCCTTCCAGCACTTGCATTTGTTGAATAGCAATCTGATTGAGTTTCACAAGTCTTTCGCCCTGTGGCATTCCGTCATTAATAAGCACAGCATTAATATTCTCCATATTCGACAGGCATATCAATTCATTGATAGTGGCATAGTCACGGATATTGCCTTTCAAATCGGGATTGGCCTCCCGCCACTGCTTGGCAGTCATTCCGAACATAGCTACATTCAACACGTCAGCCTCTTCTGCATAGATGATACCTGCCTGTGCCGATGTGATTTCTTCTGGAATCAAGTGGCTCTTGATTGCATCCGTATGAATGCGGTAGTTAATCTTAGAGAGTTCTCTTTTGGCAGTCCACCCCAATAATTCCTGTTCCTTTGCCTTCAAACGTTGGAACTCCATTACAAGGTAAAGGCGGAACTCAACGGAAATCCACGATGCGAACTCAAAGGCTATATCGGTTTGGGCAAATGTTCCTCCATAGCGTCCCGCTTGCGAAACAATCCCAATAGCATTAGTGGCTTCAATCCAACGAGTAGGCGAAAGCGTGAAAGCATTCAAACCAGCCTCTTTTCTAAACCCCTCGAATTCGAGGGGGTTAAAATTAGGGTTGTGAAGCGTCTCCCATATACCAAGAAATTCTACGGTATTGCGGTTACGCATCCAGTTCGCTATTACTCCGTTGGGGTCTGTGGCGTTTTTCTGTCTGGCGATATCTGTGATGCTAATATAATCTATACCATCTTTTGACATAGTCTTGATGGCTACATCTTTGACGATAATTTCATTCTTCTTTGCCATAGGATAGTCTCATTATAAATTATGTGTGCAAAGGTAGCATAAAATCATGAAACAAAAGAAGAATGTGCGAAAAACCCCTCAAAAGTTTTGTTTTCTCACATATTCTGTGTACTTTTGCATCCGACAACGAGCCATAGAAACAGGCTGGTGGCTCAGCGTCGAGCGGTCTAACACTACGCAAATTGAGGAAGAATACGGAAATCAGTAGGTTTCCAGTTCGTAACCCTCAAAAGTGCCTTATCTCTCAAACTTCCGATAACCACAGATAGTTTGAGATTTCTTCCAAAGTTACGAAAAAACGAGAGAACACATTTTTTCTTCTACTATTTTTGTAGATTAACGATTTCTTTGTAAATTTGCAGCAAATAAATGACAAATAAATGACAAGAGCAGAATACGAGGCATTGATGACGAAGTATGCCGAACAGATAGAACGCATCAGAGAGTCGGCTCATGAGTTACATCGTAGTGTGAACCAGACCTATGGAGATGAGTTACCTTATGGTTATCATTTGGATATGGTAGTAAACGGAATCAGGGACTTTGGTCATCTGGTATGTGCAAGGGAGGAGGATCTCCTTCCATTGTTCTTTGGTGGTTATTATCACGACAGTATCGAGGATGCCCGTCTGACCTATAATGACGTGTTAAAGACGGCTCGTGGGATGATGACTGAGGAACAGGCATTGATGGCGACGGAGATAGTCTATGCGCTGACCAATGATAAAGGGCGTACTCGTGCAGAACGGGCAGGAGAGGAATACTACAAGGGAATCCGCAAGACCCCTTATGCACCTTTCGTCAAGCTCTGTGACCGTCTGGCGAATATCACCTATAGCTGCTCGGGTGTCAATGATAACAGCCTTCGTATGAAGGAGGTCTACAAGGGAGAGATCCCCCATTTCCTTGCCTCTATCAATCCCCATAGCGACGACCCTCGTCTCCTAGTGCCTCAGGAGGTAGTGTATAAACTGGCAGAGTGCCTGATTGACGACTTGGAGCGTGAGGAACAGAACCAGTCGGCATGGTGGTATGAGTATTAGTTGATAGTTGATAGAGATAAGATATGGCATTTGGAGCTTGGATAGGTGGTTTCCTGGGATGGATGACGGCAGGACCGTTAGGTGCGCTGGCTGGTATCGTGTTGGGTAAGTTCTTCGACTCGATGATGGATTCCGTCAACACACCAGAGACGCAAGGTACGTTCGAGAATCCTTTCGGACAACAAGCGGCAAATAATTATCAGCAGACAAGACAGCGCACAGACTATGGTCAGCGTAACAGTTTCTTGTTCTCGATGCTCGTCCTCTCCTCTTATATTATTAAAGCTGACGGCAAGGTGATGCACTCGGAGATGGAGATGGTGCGCCAGATGCTGCGTCAGAACTTCGGTGAACAAGCTGTCGTTCAAGGTAATGACATCCTGAAGAAACTCTTCGACGAGCAGAAAAGGGTAGGGATGCAGAACTTCCGACAGACGGTGGCAGACTGTTGTCAGCAGATATCCCGAAATATGGATTATTCCCAGCGCCTGCAACTGCTGAACTTCCTCGTGATGGTGGCACAGGCTGACGGCAAGGTGCCCCAGAGTGAGAACATGGCATTGAAGGAGTGTGCCCAGTGGATGCGGATGTCTGCTGATGAGGTCGACTCGATGATGGGATTAGGTAAGGACGACCTTGCCTCTGCCTATCAGGTACTTGGTGTGTCTCCCAATGCAACAGACGAGGAGGTGAAGAAAGCATATCGCAAACTAGCCCTGGAGCATCATCCTGACAAGGTCGCTGCCTTGGGTGAGGATATCCGCAAAGCCGCTGAGAAGAAATTCCAGGAGATCAATGCGGCAAAGGACCGTATTTGGAAAGTAAGAGGACTGTAAAGTTGAGAGTTGAAAAATCCTGCTGTTATCGTGCCGGATGGATTACATGAGGTATTGCTGCATGCCTGTTGTGCTCCTTGTTCATCTGCTATTGTAGAGTGGATGCTCGCCAATGGTGTGAGACCAACGATCTTCTATTATAATCCCAATATCTATCCTCACGAGGAATATGAGATCCGTAAGAACGAGAGTAAGCGTCATGCGGAGAGTCTGGGTATCCGGTGGATTGACGGGGATTACGACCATGAGGGGTGGTTGCGGGATATCTGTGGCATGGAGGCTGAGCCAGAACGCGGAAGACGATGTGAACAGTGTTTCACACTACGATTGACGAGGGCGGCGCAAGAGGCAAGGAAACAGGGACTGCGGTATTTCACTACCACGCTTGCCTCCTCCCGTTGGAAGAGCCTGGAACAGATTAACCGTGCGGGACATCTCGCGGAACAGACAGTAGAGGGTACTACCTTCTGGGATCAGAACTGGCGAAAGGGAGGACTGCAGGAGCGTCGCAACCAACTGTTGAGGGAGTATCAGTTCTATAATCAGCAGTATTGCGGTTGTGAGTTCTCACAAAGGAAAGAAACAACAGATAACAATAACCAATAAACCAACTAAAAGATGAGAAAAGTTTTAATGACGCTGATGGCGATGACGATGGTCTGCCTACAGGCAAACGCACAGATGAAACCAGACAAGAGGTATAATCCAGCTTATACGTATGAATCATACGAGGATATGGATATGGTAAAAGTCGGCAAGGGTTGGGCGGCACGTCCCATCAAAGTAAAGGGAGGCGGCAAGGCTCCTGGCGTGGTCACCTTGACGAAGGCTTTCAATGATGTATGGAAGGTGTATGTGGTCAGTGGTATCCTGAAAAAGGCACAGGACCCGAAGTTTACTTATAAGTCTTATCCGGAATATGACTCCGAGGATATCGTAGACCGCAAGAGCGGTTATATGTGTGTGAACTCAGGAGGTACGGACAGTGACTATATGGAGTCGTGTGTATGGCGTTGTGACAACGGACATCGTCTGTTTGCCATCCTCATGGGTGGTCCTACCGACCCGGAGATAGAGGTCGTATGCTTCTATGACTATGACCCGGAGACAGAGACGATGACTCCCGTAGAGAGTCCTGTCGACACGTTCAAGCCCAAGTATGAGTTCTATAGTTATGACCTGCCTCGTAAGGGCAAGGACTTTATTATTACAGAGTACGACGTTGCAGCAGAAGAGACGGTGAGCCATGTCTATACATGGGATGGACAGAAACATGTCTGTGGTTATGACAAAAAAGAGAAGATGAAATAACAAAGTTTCAATTTAGAGTAAAAACGAGGCGCATTATTTGTGAGTCTCGTTTTTTTTGTGTACCTTTGCACCCTAAAATTAATAATGTATTATGTTTGAGAACTTAAGTGATAGACTAGAACGGTCGTTTAAGATACTGAAAGGTGAGGGTAAAATCACCGAGATAAACGTGGCGGAGACCTTGAAGGATGTACGTCGCGCCCTGTTGGACGCTGATGTCAACTACAAGGTGGCAAAGAACTTCACGGATACCGTTAAGCAGAAGGCAATGGGTATGAACGTGCTCACTGCTGTGAAGCCGGGACAGTTGATGGTGAAGATCGTCCATGATGAGCTTGCTGACCTGATGGGCGGCAAGGCTGTGGAACTGAAACTGGAGGGTCGTCCCTCTATCATCCTCATGTCTGGTCTGCAAGGTTCTGGAAAGACAACTTTCAGTGGAAAGCTTGCCAATATGCTGAAGAAAAAGCAGCATAAGAATCCTTTACTGGTGGCTTGTGACGTCTATCGTCCTGCCGCTATCCAGCAATTGCATGTGGTAGGTGAGAGCATCGGTGTTCCCGTCTATTCAGAGCCAGACAACAAAAATGTGGTGGAGATTGCCAACAATGCCATCAAAGAGGCAAAGGCAAAGAGTTATAACGTCGTCATCATCGATACCGCTGGTCGTCTTGCCGTCGATGAGGAGATGATGAACGAGATAGCTACCTTGAAGGAAGCTGTCAATCCTGATGAAACACTTTTCGTCGTTGACTCGATGACGGGTCAGGATGCTGTCAATACCGCTAAGGAGTTTAATGACCGTCTCGATTTTGATGGTGTGGTACTTACCAAACTCGATGGTGATACCCGTGGTGGTGCCGCCCTCTCTATCCGTACTGTCGTCACGAAACCTATCAAGTTCGTGGGAACAGGTGAGAAGATGGAGGCAATTGACGTGTTCCACCCAGAGCGAATGGCAGACCGTATCCTCGGAATGGGTGATATCGTCAGTCTTGTGGAGCGTGCTCAGGAACAGTTTGACGAAGAGGAGGCGAAGCGTCTGGAGAAGAAGATCCGCAAGAACAAGTTTGACTTCGACGACTTCATGGGACAGATACAGCAGATCAAGAAGATGGGTAATATCAAAGATCTCGCAGGGATGATCCCGGGAGTGGGAAAGGCTATCAAGGATATTGATATCGACGATAATGCTTTCAAGGGTATTGAGGCAATCATCAACTCAATGACTCCAAAAGAACGTGCCAATCCTGATATCATTAACCAAAGCCGTCGTCAGCGTATCGCTAAAGGCTCTGGAACGAAGATAGAGGAAGTGAACCGTCTGATGAAACAGTTCGACCAGACACGTAAGGTGATGAAGATGGTAGCAGGAGGAGGAAACTCAAAGATGGCGCAGATGGCTGCCGCTATGAAGATGCGGGGCGGAATGCCGAAATTATAATTTAAGATATGCAATTAATAGATGGAAAAGCAACGGCAACAGCTATTAAAGCGGAGATTGCCGAAGAGGTAAAAGAGATTGTGGCACGTGGCGGTAAGCAGCCTCATTTGGCTGCTGTACTCGTAGGTCACGATGGTGGCAGCGAAACTTACGTGAAGAATAAAGTGCTTGCCTGTGAGGCTTGTGGCTTCAAGTCGACACTCATCCGCTACGAGGATGATATCACGGAGGAAGAACTATTACAGTGTGTCGATCGCCTGAATAAGAATGGTGATGTCGACGGGTTCATCGTACAGTTGCCCCTTCCCAAACATATTGACGAGCAGAAGATCATCGAGGCTATCGACTATCGTAAGGATGTCGATGGCTTCCATCCTATCAATGTGGGTCGTATGGCTATCGGACTTCCTTGTTTTATCTCTGCTACTCCTTTGGGTATCATCACCCTGCTGAAGCGATACAATATTGAGACCAGTGGTAAGAAATGTGTGATACTCGGACGCTCGAATATCGTGGGAAAGCCTATGGCACAGTTGATGATGCAGAAACAGTATGGTGACGCTACAGTGACCGTTTGCCACTCACGCTCCAAAACACTCAAAGAGGAGTGCCGTGAGGCTGATATTATCATCGCTGCCATCGGTCAGCCTGATTTCGTGACTGCGGATATGGTGAAGGAGGGGGCTGTCATCGTGGACGTGGGCACTACCCGAGTGCCGGATGCAACTCGTAAGAGCGGTTTCCGTCTGAATGGTGATGTGAAATTTGACGAGGTGGCTCCTAAGTGTTCTTATATCACACCTGTTCCTGGTGGAGTAGGACCCATGACGATCTGTTCGTTGATGAAGAATACCCTTGCCGCTGGAAAGAAAGAGTATTATAAATAGTTGAGAGTTGAAAGTCGAGAGTTTGGAACTTACTACCGCCCGGCAATACTACGAACAAGGCAATGCCTGGCGGAAACAGGGTAACTGGCAAGAAGCGATTAACTGCTATATCAAGGCGATAGAGCTTGACCCAGAGAGTCCTGCCGTAGAGGCGAAACGGATGCTCGACGATATCATGAGTTTTTATCATAAGGATTACTATAATCCATAAACAAATACTAAAGAAATGGCTAAACTGAAAGGTGCTATTGTGGTGAATACCGACCGCTGTAAAGGATGTGTGCTCTGTGTGAGTGCTTGTCCACAGGGTGTCATCGCATTGGCTAATCGTGTCAACGTGCATGGCTATCCTTATGTGGAGCCGGCACAGATAGACAAGTGTACGGGCTGTACGTCATGTGCAGTGGTTTGTCCGGATGGATGTATCACGGTCTATCGTAAAAAAGTAGAGGAGTAAAAAGATGGCAGAACAGGAAGTAACACTTATGAAAGGCAACGAGGCGATAGCCCACGCTGCCATCCGTTGTGGTGCTGACGGATATTTCGGATATCCTATCACCCCACAGAGTGAAGTGATTGAGACGCTTGCCGAGCTGAAGCCTTGGGAGACTACTGGTATGGTAGTGCTGCAGGCTGAAAGTGAGGTGGCTTCTATTAATATGATTTATGGTGGGGCAGCCGCTGGAAAGCGTGTGCTGACCTCTTCTTCATCACCAGGTGTCGCTTTGATGCAGGAGGGTATCACCTATATGGCAGGCGCAGAACTGCCTGGTGTCTTTGTGAATGTACAGCGTGGTGGTCCTGGACTGGGTACTATCCAGCCCTCCCAGGGTGACTATTTCCAGGCTACCCGTGGCGGTGGTAATGGTGACTATAATGTCATTGTACTGGCTCCTAACTCTGTACAGGAAATGGCTGACTTTGTCGACCTTGCCTTTGAGCTTGCCTTCAAATACCGTAACCCGGCTATGATCCTTTCCGATGGTGTTATCGGACAGATGATGGAGAAAATAGTTTTGCCTCCTTATAAACCTCGTCGCACAGAGGAGCAAATCCGGAAGGAGTGTCCTTGGGCAACAATCGGGCGCACCAAAGATCGTAAACCGAATATCATTACTTCCTTGGAATTGAAACCAGAGGCAATGGAGGCTCGTAATCTTCATTTGCAGGAGAAATACAAAGAGATCCAGGAGAAGGAAGTACGTTATGAGACGCTCTGTTGTGATGATGCGGAATACCTGATTGTCGCTTTCGGCTCTGCGGCACGTCTGACACAGAAGGCTATAGAGATGGCTCGTGAGGAGGGTCTCAAAGTGGGACTGTTACGTCCAATCACGTTATGGCCCTTCCCCTCGAAGGCAATTGCTGAGATGGCACAGGGAAAGAAAGGTGTTCTCGTCGTAGAGATCAATGCAGGACAGATGGTACAGGATGTGCGTCTTGCTATTAATGGTGCCCTGCCTGTTGAGCAATTCGGTCGTCTGGGTGGTATCGTACCAGAGCCTGAGGAGATTATTGAAGCTTTAAAGAAGATGATGTAAGATGGAAAACAATATCATTGCACCAGAGAACCTGGTATATCAGAAGCCTGCACTGATGAACGACAACCATATGCACTATTGCCCTGGTTGCTCGCATGGTGTAGTCCATAAACTCGTAGCTGAGGTTATCGAGGAAATGGGAATGGAGGAGAAAACTGTCGGTGTGTCACCTGTGGGATGTGCGGTTTTCGCTTATAACTATCTGGATATCGACTGGCAGGAGGCTGCACATGGACGTGCACCAGCTGTCGCCACTGCTATCAAGCGCTTGTGGCCTGACCGCCTGGTATTCACCTATCAAGGTGATGGTGACCTTGCCTGCATCGGAACATGTGAGACAATTCATGCCTTGAACCGTGGAGAGAATATCGCCATCATCTTTATTAATAATGCGATATATGGTATGACGGGTGGACAAATGGCTCCTACGACATTGATGGGTATGAAGACTTCTACTTGTCCTTATGGTCGTCAGGCTGACTTGCATGGTTATCCCCTGCATATCACTGAGATTGCCGCCACACTGGAAGGAACTTGTTATGTGACCCGACAGTCAGTAGAGACCGTTGCTGCCATCCGCAGTGCAAAGAAGGCTATCCGCAAGGCTTTTGAGGCTTCAATGGCAGGCAAGGGAAGCAGTCTGGTAGAGATTGTCTCGACTTGTAACAGTGGTTGGAAAATGTCACCTAAAGCAGCCAATGAGTGGATGGAGGAACATATGTTCAACTACTATCCGAAAGGTGACTTGAAAGACACAACCAGTGAGAAATAAGTTGTTTGATGTAAGTTGTAAGAAGTTATGAAGAAAGAAATAATTATCAGTGGTTTCGGTGGCCAGGGCGTCCTTTCGATGGGTAAGATTCTTGCCTATTCCGGGTTGATGGACGACAAGGAGGTGACTTGGATGCCTGCTTATGGTCCGGAACAGCGGGGCGGTACTGCTAATGTTACTGTGATAGTGAGTGACGAGAAAATCAGTTCTCCCATCCTTAGTAAATTTGATATCGCTATCGTGCTTAACCAACCTTCTTTGGAGAAGTTCGAACCTAAGCTCAAACCTGGTGGCATCCTTATCTATGACGGCTATGGTATTATTAATCCACCGACACGTAAGGATATCACTGTCTATCGTATTGATGCTATGGACAAAGCTGCTGAGATGAAAAATGCCAAGGTGTTCAATATGATTGTCCTTGGAGGTCTCCTCAAAGTGGCTCCTGTCGTCAGTACGAAAGGAGTGGAGAAGGCTCTCTTCAAAACGCTCCCAGAACGCCACCATGCAATGATTCCTCTCAATATGCAGGCTATCGAAGAGGGTGGAAAAATCATAGAGAAGATATAAATAATTATTATAAGGTATAAGAGGTATGGGAACTCCCATGCCTCTTTTTATGCCTAAACGACCAGTTTGTTCGTTTTCCGTAATTTTATCGCCTTTTTTTCGGTTTATTCGTTTATTATTTGTATCTTTGCAGCCGAAAACCATTAAGGAAATGAATATGAAGAAATTTTTTACTCTTGTAGTAATCTTATGTATGTCTGTTGGTGTTCATGCCGGCGGACTGATGACCAACACAAATTATCACATCGCCTTTGACCGTATGATGGCACGTGGTACTTCTTTTGATATTGACGCTGTCTTCAGTAATCCTGCAGGACTTGCATGGGGACATGAGGGGTGGCAGCTCTCTCTGAATTTCCAGAAACCTTGGCAAGACCGTGATATAGAGACGACGATACCGGGATTCCTTGGTAATGACTTCCATCATAAATATCATGGCAAGGCTTCAGCTCCTATTGTGCCTGCCCTGTTTGCTTCCTATAAAAAAGACCGTATTGCTGTATCGGCAATGATTGGTATCGTGGGCAGCGGCGGTTTTGTAGAGTATAAAGAGGGTGTTCCCATGTTCAACATACTCCTGACCAGTATGCTTGCAAGTAACGGCATCATGCCAAATCAGTATAAACTCGACTCTGAGATGAAAGGTAAACAGTATATCTATGGCGGACAACTGAACTTCACCTACCGCTTTACGGACTACCTCTCTGCAGCTGTCGGATTCCGTGCTAACTATTACGATGGATATTATCGTGGACACGTCATTGCTACAGATCATCCTCAATTGGGAGAACTGGCAAAACTCTTACTTGATGTTGACCAGAAAGGGTGGGGCTTTACACCAATCATAAGTCTCAACTACCACCAGGGACCTCTGACTTTGGCAGCACGCTATGAATTCAGAACCAAAATCAATCCAAAGAACGAGACTAATGTCCTGGATGCTGGTCTCGGCACCAATCTCATCGCTGCTATGATGGCAGTTGATCCTGTTGGGGCACAAGCAAAACTGGCAGCTCTTAACACACAGCTTGGTGGATATACTGCACCCTATGAGGATGGAGCCAGAACCCGTTACGACATGCCAGCTTTATTGTCGGTGGCAGCAGGCTATGAGTTTACCCCGAAATTACGTGCTACTCTGGAGTATCATTTCTTTGATGACAAAAACGCAAAAATGGCTAATGATCGTCAAAAAGAACTGAAGCATGGTACACATGAGTTCCTGGCTGGTGTGGAGTATGATATCAATGAGAAATTCACTGTCAGTTGCGGAGCGCAGCGTACAGACTATGGTCTGAGCGACGGTTACGAACAAAATACCTCATTTGCATGTGATAGTTGGTCTATCGGACTGGGTGGTGCTTGGAATATCACTAATAAGATCCGTATGAATGCCGGTTATTTCATCAGTATTTACAGTGACTATACCAAGAGCCAGAATAATTACCTCGGAACACCCTATGCAGGCAAGGATGTATATTCCCGTACAAACAATGTAATAGGTGTCGGTATTGACTATAAATTCTGATTTTTTGTTACAGAAAGGAAGTGAAAACGTAAAAAAGTCAATATAAATCAAGAAAATGAAGTAAAAATCGTACTTTTTACACGTTTTTTTTGGAACTTATAGTTTTTTTTATTTACTTTGCACCCAAATTTAAAGAGAATAGGTAGATTTATTTATAAATTAACTAAGTTAGTAAGAAAATGAAAAAGCTTTTTTTAATGCTTGCTGTCTCTATGATGACAGCTTCTGTGTATGCACAGAGAACTGCAGTTACAGCTAACAAGGCTGGTGACAACTGGTACATCGGTATCAATGCCGGTGTAGCTACTCCCATGAACAAGTTCGACTTCGGAGGTACAAAGTACGGCTTCATGAAGGGTGTATCTCCCGAGTTCGGTGTACGCATTGGTAAGAACCTGACCACCGTATTCGGTCTGGCTTTGGACATCAACAACTACTTCGGAAACAAGTCTGATTCTAAGTCTATGTTCGGTAGCAAGACTTTCATCAACGCTACAGACTTTGACATTTTGAGCACATGGAACCTGAACAATCTGTTCGCTGGTTACAAAGGTGAGCCACGTGCATTTGAGGTTATCGCTCTCGTAGGTGGTGGTTATAGCCGCGCATGGGCAGAGAAGCAGGGTGGTATCAACGCAAAAGCTGCCATCGACTTCGCTCTGAACTTCGGTTCTGCTAAGCAGTGGCAGGTTTATTTGGAGCCAGGTGTTGTATTCGGTCAGCCTGTTCCTATGTATGCTAACCCATTCCGCAAGGTTGAGTTCCCCTTCAATGGTAAGAAGACCAACGGTGCTTTCTCTCTGAAGGCTGGTATCAACTACAAATTCGGTACAAGCAATGGTACTCACAACTTCAAGGTTGAGGAGCTCCGCGACCAGGCTGAGATCGACGCTCTGAACGCTAAGATCAATGAGCTTCGTTCTGACGTTGACGCTAAGAACGGTCAGATCAACGCTGCTAACCAGACCATCAACGACCTGAAGAAGAAGCTCGCTGAGTGCGAGGCTCGTCCTACTCAGATCGTAGAGGAGAAGAAGGAGACCACTCTCCAGCCTATCGTTATCTTCCGTCAGGGTAAGAGCACTATTGACGCTGCTCAGTATGCAAGTGTTGAGATGGTTGCTAAGTACATGAAGAATCATCCTGAGGCAAAGGTTGTCGTTAAGGGTTATGCTTCTCCAGAGGGTCCTGCTGAGCTGAACCAGAAGCTTTCTGAGGCTCGTGCAACTGCAGTTGCTAATGCTCTGATTAAGCGTTACAAGATCTCTAAGGATCGTATCACCACTCAGGGTCTGGGTGCTACCAGCGAAATCTCTGAGGAGAACGACTTCAACCGTGTTGCAATGTTCGTTGATACAACAAAATAATCAAAACATAAAATAAAAAAGTCCCCGTAGACGAAAAGTCTGCGGGGATTTTTTTTCGTTTTTTTATCAATTATTTTTCAATTTGTCTCATCCCGTCATTTTTTCATTTTATTTGCTTGTGTAGTATTCATAATGGTTGTATCTTTGCAAAAACAAGAAACGACAAACTTATTTTATGAAACACAGTTTATATATCCTACGAAGAAATGTTCATCGTGTGATGACTCTCCTATTTCTTCATGTGTGTACCATTTCAATGGCAGCTCCTCGTTTTGTGGATTTCTCCGCAGGTGACATGTTATTATCCAAGGGTAAGATAACCATTGGCTATGATGCTAAAGATGCAAAAGCTGTGGCTATTGCGTCCAAGACTTTAACAGAAGATTTCGGAAGAGTAACAGGACAAGATGCTGTCTTGGCTAATTCCTCAAAGGCTCAAATTATAGTAGGCACATTAGGAAAGTCTGTTTTCATTGATCAACTTGTTAAGCAGAAGAAACTGGATGCTTCTTTATTACAAGGTAAGAAAGAGAAATATATTATTACATTAATAGATAATCAACTAGTCATAGCAGGTAGTGATCGTCGAGGTACTGTCTATGGTATATATGAGCTTTCTCAACAGATGGGAGTCTCGCCTTGGTATTATTGGGCAGATGTACCCGTAGAACACCATGATCAAATATATATTCATCAGGGAATATATACGGATGGTGAACCAGTGGTAGAGTTTCGTGGTATCTTTCTTAATGATGAGGCTCCGTGTTTAACCACCTGGGTGAAAAATACATTCGGCACGAATTATGGTGATCATCGTTTTTATGAGAAAGTATTTGAGTTGATTCTTCGTCTGCGTGGTAACATGATGTGGCCTGCTATGTGGATGTGGGCTTTTTATGCGGACGACCCGCTTAACTCTAAGACGGCTGATGACATGGGAATTATCATGGGCACATCCCATCATGAGCCCATGGCGCGTAACCATCAGGAGTATGCGCGCCATCGTACAGAATGGGGTCCATGGGATTACCAAAAAAACAAACAGAACCTCGATAAGTTCTTCCGTGAAGGTATTGAAAGGATGAAGGATACGGAGGATATGGTGACTATTGGAATGCGTGGTGATGGAGACGAGGCAATGAGTGAGGATGCGGATATCAAACTATTGCAGCGTGTTGTTGAAAACCAACGTCGTATGATTAGTCAGGTGACAGGAAAGAAAGCCAAAGAGACGACTCAGGTATGGGCTTTATATAAAGAGGTGTTAGACTACTACGATAAGGGCATGCGGGTTCCTGATGATGTTATCATGCTTTTGTGTGATGACAACTGGGGAAATGTGCGTCGTGTGCCAAATATGAGAGAACGTCAGCATCCAGGAGGGTGGGGACTTTACTATCATGTTGATTATGTGGGAGCTCCTCGTAATACCAAATGGTTGAATGTAACACCAGCCCAAAACATGTGCGAACAACTGTATCTTGCCTATGTCAATGGTGTTGAGCGGATGTGGATATTGAATGTCGGTGATTTGAAACCGATGGAGTATCCTATCTCCTTATTCATGGATATGGCATGGAACCCCCTTCAATATGAACCAAAACTAGTTATCAACCATATTCATGCGTTCTGCCGTCAGCAGTTTGGTGAGAGCCAGGCTGCTGAGGCAGCGCGCCTACTTAATCTTTGTTGTAAAATGAATGGTCGAATTACGGCGGAGATGCTGAATTCTAAGACTTATAATATACACACAGGGGAATGGCGACAGGTTGCTGATGAATATATGCGTCTGGAAGCAGAAGCATTACGTCAGTATATTTCTCTCGACGAACGTTATCATGATGCCTATCAGCAGTTGATACTCTTTCCTGTTCAAGCGATGTCGAACCTATATCAAATGTACTATGCTCAGGCTATGAACCATCAACTGTATGTGGAAGGTAATCCTGATTGTAATCTCTGGGCAGATAAAGTGGAACAGGCTTTCCGTCGTGACTCATTGTTATGTGCGGACTATAACCATAAGATAGCTCGTGGAAAATGGAATGGAATGATGATACAAAAGCATATCGGTTATACTTCATGGAATGATGATTTCCCTGCAGATCGTATGCCAGAAGTGAAACGAATGAAAGAAATTATTCCTGGAGGTTATGTCTTTACTATGGTGAACGGGGTGGTATCCATGGAAGCGGAACATTTCTTTGAGGCGCAGCAAAATGACAAGACGGTATGGACGATTATTCCAGAAATGGGACGTACACGCAGTGGCATAACATTAATGCCTTATACGGAAGGTACAAAAGGTGGTAGTCTGTCATATCGCTTTAAGACCGACGGACAGGTTCCTGATAAGGTCAAGATATATGTGGTGGTGAAATCTACTCTCGATTATCTGAACAAAGGTGGACTAACCTATCAGGTAACCCTTGACGGCTGTGCTCCTGTCACTGTCAATTTTAATAAGAATCTTAATGAGGATAAGGAAAATATCTACACTATTTATTACCCAACAGTGGCAGGAAGGGTCGTGGAGAGCGTGTTGGAATTGCCTTTGGAGGAAGGTGATACCCACACGCTCACCCTCCAGCCCAATGATCCTGCTATCGTTTTTGAAAAGTTTGTGATAGACGCAGGTGGTTATCAACCCTCTTATCTCTTCATGAATGAGTCACCTTGTCGGATTGACTCAGGTCAAAAATAAAGCATCGGGATGTATTTTCCTGACAAGATGGAAATATATTAAGTTTGATTGATGTAAATTTGCATTAGAAAAAGCATAAAGAACATATAGGTGGTTCTATAGGTAAGAAGATTGTTAGTTAGGATAAAAAACAGGTTGCTCGGGATGAGCGACCTGTTTCTTTGTGTTGTGGTTGCCAAATGGCTCGTTTGTGATTATTTCTTCTTCTTTTCTTTTTCTTTCTTTTTCTTCTTCGAAAAGAGGTCACGCCAGCTGTTGAAGTCTTTCTTGATGATAAGACCGATACCTTGTGTGTTCAAACTTGACTTGGTGAAATAGCGGTCGTTAGTTTGGTTGTATACTTTCAGTGCAAG
>Ga0326512_10001173_pt1 | contig 20875 bp, 26 predicted proteins | sample 1_2617_0518_D_FD_203652 | JGI IMG/M metagenome (GOLD analysis project Ga0326512, IMG submission 203652) | Bovine rumen microbial communities from UC Davis, California, United States - 1_2617_0518 | ecosystem: Host-associated > Mammals > Digestive system > Stomach > Rumen | place: USA... | reverse complement strand
TGCCTTTGTACGGCAATCCCAAACTCATCGTTCACCTCCCATGATTGCTCCCACGATGCCCACCAAGGTCACTATGATCAAGACTTTGATAATAAGTTCCGTATTCAAACTTGCCCTCCCTTCTGAGCTTTGCCGCCTGCGGGCCGCGCACGTAACGCGTTCCAGCCAGTGACGGAACCGCCATTGCCGCGTCAGGCCTCCACCCGCGCTGCAGCCTGCTGGCGATGTTTGACTTCTTCAGTCCGCTTTCCGCCGCCATCTCAGCGACCGTCAGCATCCGTCCGCCGCCCACGTCATACCGCGCAACCGGCTTGCTGTTCGTATTCTTCAACCCGTACTTCTCCATCCAGTGCAGGATGGTTGTGTGGTGCATCCCTGATGCCTTGGCGATGTCGTGGTTGCTCATGCCCTGCCTGATGCACTCTTCCAGCACCGCCTTGTCCCAGTAGTCAATCTTGCCGCGGAAGTACGCGTACGCCGGTCTGGTCGGTACGCCATGCTTCTTCATGTGGTCTCTGACCGTCGACGGGCTGACATACAGCTTGTCCGCCATTTCCTCAAGGGTGAGGCGTTCGTCCCAGTACATTCGCCGGAGCACTTCGGGATCGCGATAGTCCTCTACTTTTTCCATCTTCCTGTCCTCTTCATTGTTTCAAACACTCTTCGTGACTGTTCGGCCTCGATCTCTTTCTGTATGCGCTTCTGTTCCTTGTCCTTGTCGTATTCAGCCCGCCATGTTATATAGTCTTTACATTTTCCATGGCATCCGGGATATCTTGCCTCGCAGTCTTTACATGGTGTTATCGACATGTGTATTCCTCCAGTGCCGTCCTGGCCTCTTCCCATCCATGGGCTACAATGCACTTGTAACCAAGGTCGGTCAGCGCCTTGATCCACTTCCTCTGCTCCATGCTGAGTCTTCCCCGCCCCGCCTTCATCTCGATGAACAGGCCGTGATAGCCATGCATCGGCACGGGATAGAACAGATCCGGAACTCCAGCCTTGACGCCCAGCTGCCGGTTGCGGATGATCCAGCCCTGACCGCCGACGCTTTCGTTCGGGATATGAAACAGGTACTGGAACTTAGGATCGGTCCTGCACCATTGGATAAGTTGTCGTTGCTCCTGTGACTCGGTCATCTTATCTTCTCTCCATCGCGCCATTCAGATCTGTTGCTCAAGGTTTAACACACGGGGAGATTAACTCCCCAGTGTTAGAACCTGAGTCAACTGATGGTTGTTTTTTCTCACGAGTTACGAGTTACTTTCCTATAAAGGGTTTTGTCACCCGTCACCCGTCGTTTTTCTCCGTCCAGACCGTCGCCGGACCGCGCTTGCATCTGAAGTACTTCCTCCCCAGGTACACGATCTCATCCTCTGATCGTTTGTGAACTACTTTATCCTCGCCGATCGTCGCCACCTCATAGTCCGTTCCGGAAGAGAACTTCTTCTTGGCGTTGCTCTCTGAGATGCCGACCGCGCCAAGTGATACCGCCGTATCCGTGCTGATGGCGATCAGGTCATCGACCGTGGAGTACCAGTCTGACCGCTCGGTCTGTTCCTTGCCCGTTCCGCGTCCGGTCGTTCCTGAGTCGTTGAAATTCGCGATGCCAAGGAAGTTCTCCGTATCGACGCGGTGTATCGGATGATCGAACCAGACACGGCGTGGACACGGCGGCGCAAATTCCCGCAGCGTTCCGCATATCTCCCAGCCGGTCAGCGTGTCGCACGCGTCCGGGTGAAGCTCTCTGTACTTGTCGGTCAGGCCGTCGACCTTCAGCTCCCGCATGTCGAGGATCGCGTCGGGATCCCGTGCGAATACGCCGGAACCGGAAGAACGATCAGCTGCATTCGCGTACTTGCCGGTTGCGCCTTTGGAATGATGGTGGCAATAGATCACCGACACCTCCATTTCCGTGGCGACCTGATCGAAATAGCTGCAGAACTTACTCATTTCAGTGGCGTTGTTTTCGTCGCCTGTGATCACCTTGTAAATCGGGTCGATGATCACCGCCGCGTAACGCTTCTGCCTGAACCTGTGTATCAGGATCGGCGCGAGCCTGTCCATCGGCACGGACTTGCCGCGCAGGTTCCAGATGGTGATATCCTCGAGGTGTTTCGGCTTGATCCCGCGCTTGTCGTAGATCTCTTTGAACCTGGCAAAGCACGAAGCCGAATCAAGCTCTAAGTTCACGTAGCAGACCTTGCCCTGCCTGCATTTCATGCCGATCCAGTCGATGCCTTCTGCGATGGAGATTGCAAGGTCGATCAGAAGGAAGCTCTTTCCGGCCTTGCTGGGCCCGGCAACAAGCATCTTGTGTCCGACTCTGAGTATCCCCGGAATGAGCTCATCCTTAAGCGGCGGCATGTTGTTCCATACTTCGGACAGCGCCGTGTCCTTCGGCAGGTCATCGACCTGTGACTCTCTCCATTCGATCCAGTCGTCGTATGACTTCGCGCCGATGTTGCGTTCGACAATGTATTGCCAGTTATTGCCGCGTTTGACGCCCGGAAGGCGGCTGAACCTGCTTTCGTTCTTGTCCTGTTCGTCCGGCGTCAGACCATTCTTCTTGCAGAACTCGTACAGCTCCCGGACACGTGCCTTGTACTGCTGGGCGTTCTCTGCGTCGACTCTGGTAATTGCGTGCAGGCTCTTGCCGCCGGAATGAACCAGGAATGTGACCGGCAGGTTCATCTCTCTGATCAGCGCGTACTGCTTCTCGATGCTGTCCGTGTCGGACTCGATCAGGCAGTACTTCCAGCGCGTCACGTTCGCGTTGTTCTCGCCGTTGCCGTCCAGAGGGTTGAACCGCACGTAAGCACCAGCGCCGTCCGTCGGCGTACCAAGTGCGTTCTCGATAGAGCCGCTTCTGAGCTTGTCGATGATATCCCCCGCCGTGCGCCGGTAAATGGTCTGTGCCGGTTTCCATCCGTCATCAGTCATTCGGAAGTTCACGCAGTACCCGACGAAGTCTTCGGGCCGGAACAGCGTGCTGAAGTATTCCAGCATATCGCCCTTCGGGTCGTACTTGTCCGGCACTTTCGGGATCTTCTCGACGCTGACGAAGGACGGGTCGACGATGATCTCATCCAGAAGCAGGTTGTGAATATCGTAGACGGTCTCGTCCCGCTTCGGTGCGTATCCGTAGCTCGCCGCGATATAGTGGAGCGTACCGCCGGTCACATCATCGCGCCGGAACGACCGCCACTTGCGTTCGCACTCGCCGTGCTTATACTTGGTTCCGCGGGCGGACCAGCTGTCCCATACGGTCCAGTCGGCCCCCTCCCGCTTCAGCGCCATTCCGACCTTCAGCCATTCGTCATAGCTGCAGTCCGGCGGGATCACGTTTAGCATGTCGTAGTCGATCATGATCCTGCCTCGTTCTTATCTCTGTAGATGATCAATACATCGCGTATCTGATGCGGTTCCGCTGGATCATCCTCGTTCGGCGCGGAAAAGCTCGATATCTTAATGTCGATGATCTCCACGTCGTTTCTGTGCCGGAAAAGCCACTTGTTCATTTCGTCTTCCCGGTACGCGGTAAAGTCGTTGCAAAAATAAAACCATTTAACCTTAGTCATGCAGCCTCCATCTCTTCCAGTCTACCGCTGCCAGCGCGGACAGCTTCTTGCTTGCCTGTTCAAAGCTCCAGTCGATCGGATCATATCCGAACTTCTGCAGCGTCTTGATCTGCCTCACCGTCGCCTTGCCCTCTTTGGAGCGCGCGATCAGTTTGTCGAGCATCTTCGAGCAATAGCCTTTCGTGGAGCCTTCCGCATCGACGCCGAACTTTTCCAGGACCTCGACCTGTTTCTGCGTCGGTTCTTCAGTTTCCCATTTGAACGTGGGTTCATAGTCGGCAAGTCCGATATCGTCCAGAACCGAGAATAGTTCCAGCGGGTTGATCAGCTTCGACTTCTTCCGCTTCTGCTTTGCGAGCGCTTCAGCCAGTGACTGCCGCCTTGCCGCTTCCGCATCCGACACCGCGCCGAACAGGTCGATTTCCTCATCGGTTGACGCCTTGACCACCGCGCCGATGTCGTCTTCATTTTCGGATACCAGCGACGCGGGCTTGCATAGATTGTGCTTGTTCGTCAGCCACAGGAAGTCCAGGATCAGCAGATTTTCTTTTCCCGGTGACAGCCTCGTCCCGCGTCCGACCATCTGGCAATACAGGCTCCTGATCTTTGTTGGTCTCAGCACTACCACGCAGTCGCATGACGGGCAGTCCCATCCCTCAGTCAGGAGCATGGCATTGCACAGCACCGCGCCCGGCCCGGCCTTGTCGAACCATTCGAGCGTCTCTTTCCTGTCCGCGCTTTCGCCGTTCACTTCACGCGCACCGGGTATCATTCCGGCGAGCTCCTGTGCTATACTGATAAGGGGGCAAAATACGACGGTCTTCCTTCCGGCGGCCTCGATCTGTATCGACCTTGCAATTTCGGGCAGATACGGTTCCAGGGTCTCCGCGATGGAGTCGACCTGGAAGTCGCCGATGCTGACCTTGACGCCGGTCATGTCAATTTCGAGTGGGATCGTTTTCGCCATGATCGGCACAAGGTATCCGTCTTTGACCGCCGTCTTCAGACTGTATTCATAGGCAATGCCGTCGAAGTACTCAGCGAGGCCGCGTTTATCTCCCCTGTCCGGCGTTGCTGTCACACCAAGGACTTTCGCGTTCCCAAACTGTGACAGCAGCGTCTGATACGACGTGGACAGCACGTGATGCGCTTCGTCGATGATCACAGTCTGGAACGCGTCCGTGTAGTCCCGTCTGCACATCGTCTGCACGGATCCGACCGTCACGTCCCGGATCTCGCACTCCGATGCCTTGATCTTGCCCGGCATTTCGCCGAACATGGACGCGTACTTATCCCGCGCCTGTTCGATCAGCTCTTCCCTGTGCGCGAGTATTAGTGTCTTCCCCGGCCTGTCGTGTGCGATGGTGTTGAATACGACCGTTTTCCCGCATCCGGTCGGAAGGACCAGCAGCTCCCGCTGCCAGTCCATCCAATGGTCGTTTATCGCTTTGACCGCTTCCTGCTGATACGGTCTTAAGTTAATCGATGAACGGGATGTCATCGCCTCCATCACCTACCTCCAGAAAATCATCCTTCTTCTTCCATGCCTCATCGTTCAGCGTAACTGCCGGTGCTTTTGATGGCGGGTAGAAGGTCTGCACGCGGTTGAATTCGTTGCCGTTGGAGCTCTCGACGATCACGATGCTGCATACACCCTCGAGGCCGTCGATCTTGTCCATGTCGATCTTGACCTTGCCCTTTTCCGGAACCATGCCGACGCATTCCACGAACTGCCTGATCGCGAACAGCGCCTTCTTCCATACGTTCAGACTGTTCCGGACCGTCACGGTCTTAGTGGCTCCGTCCTCGATGATGGGGATCTCCAGATAGCACGTGATCTGCTGGGTGTTGGGCGGCAGCTTTTCCGATGTAGCGTAGCCGACCTCGTGGGATGCGACCTTGAAGTGATAGTCTCCTTCCGGAAGGACGTAAAATGAATTGTCGTCGAGTTCCAGGTTGTTGATGTTAAATTCAGCCATTGCTTGCTTCCTTTCTTGCGCAGTCCATGCACATCACTTTCTTGAACTTGGTTTTCGTTGCTGCGGCGATCTCTTTCGCGGTCCTTCCACCGGCGGGCATGATCGCCTTCCCGCATACCTCGCAGAGCACGACTTCGTCCACGGGACGTTCCTTCGCCACCCGCACCGCGTCCACGGTCTCACCGAACGCGGAAACCTTGCGGACCTTCAGAATGATCCGCTGACCGTTCCAGTCCTCGATATAGGGCGTTCCGACCACCCTTGCGATCGTGTCGCAGTTCGTCTTGTTCAGGATCATCGGCTTGATGTCCTCGACGAAGTGGCACACGATGCATTCTTCTTTCCCGTTCTGGTTCTGGACGACCTCGTAGCTCACCTCTTTGATCGTCACGGTCTTTTCCTCACCCGGCTGGAACGCGTACGCGCCGAGGTAGTTCGGATTCGTCAGCTTCTTCCAATGCGTTTTTTCACTCATCCGCGATCAGCTCCTTATCTGCATATCCGGGCCATTCGCCCTTCGTCTTGCAATTGTGGTAAATTCCGATCAGTTCCCGGAACAGGTTCATTCCTTCCTCGATGAAGCCGCTGTCACAGAAGTACACGCGCACCGCATACGGCGCTTTCTTCTCCTGCGCCACGAATGCGAAGCGGTATTCGGTCAGCTCCGTCTGGAACAATCCTTCTGTGTACATGGCGGCCTGCAGCTTGTATCCGTACTGTCTGCAGGACCGCTCAAAATGCCCGTTCTCGCAGCTCTGCGTGGTCTTGTAGTCCACGATGTACTTCTGCCCCTTGTATTCGGTCAGACAGTCGGGACGGCACTTGCACGGCTCCCCCGTGACCGGGTCGTTCCACTGGATCGGCACTTCGTGTTCGCCGGTCTTGAGCAGCTCGGCAGCGGTCGGATTCGCCTTGATCGCCGCGTCCATCTCTTCAATCATCATGTAATCAGAAATGGAGATCGCGGACTTGCCGGTCTGCTCCATTTCCGTGATGAACTGGTTCCAAGTCGCTTTTCCGTCCTTCGTGCGGCGGTCGACTTCCGGCGCGATCGCGTAGTGCTTCCAGAAATCGTCCTGTTCCAGAATGTACTTGTGTGCAGCAGTCCCGAACGCAAGCGCCGGTGTTGCCTCTTCCGGATGCTCGACCGCGTACAGGTAATGCGCCGGGCTCTTCCGGATCTCCCACAGCTCCGACCGCCTGACAGCAGGTAATTCGTCGTAGGTCATTTGCTCCCCCTTTCAGATCTTCTTCATAATGTCCCGGATCATGCCCATACCGCTGTCCATGGACACGTTGACGTTGATATGCGTTCCGTTGGCGAAAAGCACCATGACGCTCTCTTCCGACTGTGTGATCCGACCGTAGATCAGGTTCACAATGTCCTGGCCGCCCCTGGTTGCCTTCAGCGTCTCGAGTAACAGATCGCAGATCTCCTGTTTGTCCTCAATAAATGCCATTGCTTACTCCCCTTTCTGTGATTTCGCTTTGCCTTCGCGTGCGAGAAAGTTCCTGATCGTCTGCCCGGTACAGCCAAAGTGTGCACCGATTTCGTCATAGGTCTTCCCCGCGTCCCGCATCTCCATGATCTTGTCGTATGCCAACTTGACCGCTGCCGGGCCGGCCTTCTTCGGTTCCGTCTGAGCTGGTTCATCAATGAAGTATCGTTCGGCATCGAAAAACGCCGTGTTGACTAACGACTTCGTGAACCTTGTTGCCAGCAGGATGTCTTTTCCTGCCCTGACTGCATCAGCCGCCTGATGGAATGTCAGTTCCTTCATGCTTCGTGTTCCCTCCTAACTTCATACAGCACGCCTTCCCGGATGACCGGCAGACGCGTTTCCTTAACTTCCCTTCTGCTTCTTTTCTTCTTCGGCTTGTCTTCTTCCAGCAGAGCCCCGACCCCCACCGTGATCAGGATCCCGACCATGACGGACATAAAATAGATCTCGATCAGATCCCACTTGGTAAGCACGATCAGGTCGACCATGGTCTGGGTGATGGAACCGATTAACAGTGCGCCGAAAAATAAGCCCCTCTTCTTCATTTGCGCTCCCCCTTTACTTACTTAGCTTCACTTAAAGTCACTTGAAAAACTTAACGATGTCTTCCGGTGTTGCTTTCGTCGCCTTGAACAGCAACCGCAGCTCCCCTGCCTTGATGCTGTCCGGGTCCTTTCGCCACCGATAAAGCGTTGTCGGCGGTATGCCGGTGACCTTAGCCAACTGCTTAACATTCAGCTGACCTGTCGGCCCGGCAAAGATGATGTCGCCCCGTCTTGCCATTCACTCACCTCCCTATTACTCACGTTTCGTGAGTGTCACTGGCAAAAAAAATAGCGTGCACAGGTACCCCGTAGTAGTCAGACAGCTTAATTTTGATGTCATCACGAGGGATTCTCTCTCCGCATTCATACATGGAGAGGGCCGCCGGACTGATACCAAGCGCCGCCGCTACCTCAACCTGCGACCTGTCGCCGCGAAGCTTCGTCAGGGTCTGCCCTATTGCTTTTCTGTCCACTTGCTCACCTCCTTTCATGCGATCTCCGCATGACTCTATACTACACGAATCGTGAGCGCCTGTCAACACGTTTTGTGAATATTACACATTGAATTTTTACACAGCGTGAATTATCATTTTATTAGAAATGGAGGATATGAAGATGGCGGAATTCAAAGATATGTTGAAGTTTTACCGCGAGGAAAGAGGGTTGTCACAGGCAGCTCTTGCTCGTGCGATCGGCGTGTCGCCCTCTACCATCAGCATGTATGAGGTCGGCAAGCGGGAGCCTGATTTTGAAACCGAAGAGATGATCGCCGATTTCTTCAATGTAAGCATCAGTAATTTGAGGGGAAAAAGCACCGAAGATACCGACACGATCAGGGTGCCGGTGCTGGGTAGTGTGGCGGCAGGTATTCCGATTGAAATGATCGAGGATATCGTAGATTGGGAAGAGCTCGACAGCAGGATCTTCTCTGCTGGATCCTATTTCGGACTCAGGATTAAAGGCGACAGCATGGCACCGCGTATTCTGGACGGGGACACAGTCATTGTCCGCCGCCAGGATGACGCGGACTCCGGAGAGGTCGTGATCGTGACCGTGAATGGAGACGAAGCGACCTGCAAAAGGATCCGCAAGCTCCGGGACGGCATCGAACTGATCCCGATCAATGCATCGTTCCCGCCTCTCTTCTTCTCTGCTGAGGAAGTAGCCGCGAAGCCCGTCCGCATCATCGGCAAGGTGGTCGAGCTCCGCGCCAAGTTTTAGGAGGTGATGACGAATGCCCACCGCCCGCAAGCTCCCGTCCGGTTCATACCGCTGCCGGGTCTTCAGTCATTACGTGATGAAGGATGGCAAAAAGCGCCCTGTCTATGAGTCCTTCACCGCTCCGACCAAGCGCGAAGCCGAAGCTGCAGCTGCCGCGTGGGCAGTCGAGCGCAAAGCAAGAGGTCAGTCCATGACCGTCAGCGATGCCGTGGAGCGCTACATCACCGCCAAGACCGCCGTGCTCTCCCCCGCGTCCATTCGTGGGTATCGCACGGCACAGCGCACGGCCTTTGATGATATCGCATCGGAAAATATCCGCGACCTGACCTCCGAACGCGTGCAGCTCTGGATTTCGTCTCTGAGCGCCACACGCGCCCCTAAAACGGTTCGGAATATCTACGTGCTGTTGCTGTCCGCCTGCAAGATGTTCTGCCCCGGAAAGGCCTTTAACGTATCTTTGCCGGTAAAAGCCAAATTGCAGTACAAACTTCCGACGGATGCCGACGTGCAGAAGCTCATCAAGTCCACCGAGGGCACGGAACTGTGGATTGCACTGATGCTTGCTTATTATTACGGACTCAGGCGCGGCGAAATATGTGCCCTGACCTCTGATGACCTGAATGGTGACCTGCTGACAATCAGCAAAGATGTCGTTGCCGATGAGAATAACATCTGGGTTGTCAAGCAGACGCCGAAGACGGCCGACTCATACCGCGTCCTGAAGCTCTCAGAGCCCGTTTTAAGCGTTCTGAAGGCTGTGGACGGTAATTATATCACCTGCACGCCAAACGCCCTTCTCGCGCGTTTTAGACGGGCTATAGCCAAAGTAGGAATACCGCCGTTCAACTTCCACTTATTGCGGCACTGCTACGCAACCAGAGCCGCCACGCTCGGAATCCCCGATGTCTACGTGGCGAAGATGGGCGGCTGGAAACCCGGAAGCCCGGTACTTAAAAGTGTGTATCAGAACGCCATGCAGGACGAACTGTTGCGGCAGATGGATAAGATGAACAGCGCTATTCCGTGACATATATCGTGTCATATAGATTACCATTTATGGTATTTTCTTACCATCGGTGGTAATTTCTTAACCAAAAGTGGTAACGCGGAATCCCGCATAATTACAATAAAAAACGGGGACCCTCAGAAATACTGAGAATCCCCTTGAAATGGAGTAGACGGGAGTCGAACCCGTACCTATGCCCTATTTTATCTGCATCGTAGAAGGTCGTGGCATATGGCGGGACGTACAGACTTCCATCTACTCTGTTTTTATGATTGCGCTGATGCCCGCTTTTTTCAATTCCGCAACCCTCTTCTCGGCGTTGGCTCTCACCGAATACGCGCCCGCCTGCACGCGGTACTGAGTGCCGACATTCTTGATGAACGCATCAGGAACAACACTTCTAACGCGTTGCAACGCCTTGTCTGCGTTGGACTTGACCTTATACAGTCCCGCCTGAACGATGTACGTCACCTTGACCGGCTCGGTCTTCGTCGGATACCTCAGGCAGAACCTCCACCCAAAGTCGAACCAGTTCGTGACCGCAATTTCGCCGCCCTGGTCTCCTGCCTTGCCATTCGCCGCGCCGCCCGTGGCCTCACCGCGTGCACCAACCAGCTGCAGCTTGCTGTTTGCCACCATCTCCACGTGCTTACCCGGGTTGAGTACCACATCGCCCGGAAGCATGCCCTTGCCGGTCTTCAGGTTGACGGATGAGGTCACGTCCTCGAACCCGGCCGCCAAGAACTGCTTCCGCATGGTAGCCGTGTACGCATCCGCCGGAATGGAGGTCAGGCCCGCCGCCCGGTACGCCGCCGCAACGAAGGAACTGCACGCGTAATCCGGGTTGCCGGTGCGGTGACCCTTCGTGTTGTTGTATCCGTGGGTATCATCAGCGGCAGTCTTCAGCGCCCACTGCACGGCTTTCTCTGGTACGGTCATGTCAGTCTTCACCTCTGTTTTCGGGTCATACTTGGTCAGGTCGTTCTCTCGGATCAGCTTCATGACCTTGGCGATGTAGCTCGGATCTGTCGCATACCCGCCCTTGCTGATGGCGGTAATGACCTGTTCCGGGTCGGTCATGCCGACAATAACCCTGTACTTATACCCGGCTCCGTTCTTCACGTTCCGCAGGAACTGCTCATAGTCTTCGATGCAGGTTCTGTAGTCCGGGTACGCACGGAAACTATCATTAATATAGATGGTCTTCCCGTTCACGACTTCCGGAGTGACCTTGACGAAGCTCTCACCGTTCCAGGTTGAGAAGGTCGACCACGTGGAGTTGATGAGGTCGGACTTCATACCGAGCAGGTTATTCCGCTCCACCAGCTCCACCGCGTCCGAACCGAGCCCATACCCGGTTTCGAGACAGCACTGTGCAATGACCACGGACGGCAGTATCTGCAGGTCAGGCCAGAGCTCCGTGGCGATCCATGCGACCTTAGTAATAAAGTCTGACTTGCTCGCCGGAATCCCGTGCGGCTGTGGGTTTTCGATCGGAATAGTTCCCATGATGCGCTTCTTGAACGCCGCCCACTTGCTCTCATCCATTACAAACGGGTTCGGGCAAATCTTGCCGTTCACATCATAGTGCCGGATGACATGGTGAATGTCGATGTCCAGCTCCTGCATCAGCTGACGGACAAGCAGGGCGGCAGATGCGACCGTGGCATCCTCAAAGTACCAGTCGCGGTCTGTCGCATTCATAGTCTTCGTGGAGCGCTTCCTGACGCACAGCTCAATTCCGATGCTGTTCTGGTTCATGCAGACACCGAAGAACTTATGACCGCCGGTTCCCTGAAGCCCGCCGCCGCAATGCCAGGAATAATAATTATAGTAGTCATTGGCTTGCCAGATATCGCCGGAATGCCCCACGAAGAAGTCCGCGCTGGCTCCAACATAGGTCGAGCCGTAGTACTCGCAATTCGCCTTTGCGTCACCCAGCGCGCCAACGTAATGGATGACGATATACTTGATGTCGGACTTGTTCCGCTTCAGCAGGGTGTGGTTGACGTGAATGAAGTTCTTATTAATCTTCAGTGACATCAGTGTCACCGCCCTTCTTGTCCCACGCGGATTTGAGCGCCACCACGATCGCGCCGACAAGCGTATCAATGCCGGTCAGCGTGGCAACGATCTGTTCGGAATAGGGAATATTCCAGATGTTGGCGACTGATGCCAGAAATGCCAGAACGGGGGTCAGAATAAGTGCAATCAGTTTCAAAGTGTCATAGGTCTTATTACTCATCGTCCATCATCTCCCCTTTCCAAATTCTTTACTCTTTCTTCCAGCGATATCAATCTTTCGCCATAGTTGTTGTGACTTCTCACCTCGCGGGTCAGTTCCTCCAGCTTGGTGTCCGTCACGGCTTGAGCAAGCTCCAACTTGTGGGTCAGGTCGCGCATCTGGGCCCGTGAATTGATGACGCACACGGCAATCGCCACGATGCCGCTGATGAGTGATGCTATTACCGTTTCCATTGTCATGCCTCCGTCCAACCGTACACGCCAGGCTCATACACGCAGTAATCTACCGCGCATACCCAGTGCTTCCCGTTGTGGCTCACCTTATCATCAATGCGGTACGCATCCTGTGCCCCCGTGGGCTGAACCCATTCGGGCCACTCGTCAAGGCTCACCACCGTCCACAGGGCGGGCGTTTTATCAGGCGTCCAGTCTGCCTGTGAGGTATGCGCCTGTACGCATCTGTAGAGCGTGGAGCCGTACCTGATACGCTCATCCACCGTGTAGGCCGTGCCGGACTTCCACATGGGATACAGCTCCACCGCATCCAGCGCGTCCTCATCCGTGAGGGATAGGGCGGCTTTCTCGATGTACTGCCTTAACTTTCTTGCGAGTGCTCTGCTAATCATTCGCCATCACCTCCAAGCAGGATATCAAGGATTTCCTGTGCTTCAGCTTCATCACCTTCTACGGGGATATCTGTCTCAGTATAAGCCCTGACGGCATCGGCGGGGTCAATCGCCTCTGCATAGTCTCCCTCTGGACTGCCGCCGTGAATGTAATAGCCACTATCAGAATATGTGCGGACAAACTGTTTTTCGTTGATGGTAACGGTTTCTGTCTGTATCATGGTGCTACCTCCTTATGTTGTGGGAATAGGCGTACCGTCTGCATAGTAGTTTTCATACTGACTACCTTCTATCTGCGCCCAAGTGATTGTCCCATATCCGTCAACCGTGCTCCAATTCGTTGCCGCTTTGTAATCATTCGCACTTCCCGTGCCAAGTTCGTCATAAAGCACTTTAGGAATATAGATTGTGCCACCTGTACCACCTGATTTAAAATGATTAGCAGTAGCAAACGCTGCCACATTTTCCAAACTAGTCAAGTTGGAAGTCCTGCGAAGAATGATTGTTGCGAGGTTTCGGTTGTTGTAGAAGTAATTTACTCGTAACTGATATACATCTAAATCCGCAATCTCCAAAGCCGTACACCCGTTGAAAAAGCCCGTGCCACCCTGTTGCGTCTGTTGCACAACAGCTACCGTCAGGTCGGTGCACTGGCCGAAGAAATTGGAAGAAACAGAATCAGTCAAACTTACATGGACTTTTCTTATCCCAGAACACCCGTAAAACAGATAGCCCCGATTGAGCGTACCACTTCCAACAACACTCGTGATGTTTTGGGAATAAGCAAACGCATATTCCACAAATGTCAGCCCAGTAATATCAACTTCACCAGCAGGAATTACACGAGAGGCGAGGTCTGCGAGTGAGACTTCCCCGCCCCCGCTGATACTCTCAATCTCACTGACAAAATCCGCAGGAAACTGTAAATCAGCAGTCCCACCCGTCTTCGCACGGATAGCATCAGCAACACTTGTCAGGTCACTCTCAAGCTGTGCAGAATCAACCAGTTTGTCTATCGCCATTTAATAAGCACCTCCCGTCCATGTAGCTAATGTCTGTGCTACCCATGCCGTACCGTTCCACACAAGAAACGCACCAGATGCAGGAGAAGACGGGGCGGCAATAGCCCCCACCTCACTTGCCGTGTAGGTCGGTTTCGTACTCGCTTTGGCCCAGCTGGGCACGGTCGGGTCGGTCTCGGTGATGGGATGCTCCTCCATGTACGCCTCGACAGCCGCCGCGATGTCCTCAGGGTCGACCGAGCCGCCGCTGTGGGTGTCGATGTAATCGATGAGCGCATCATACCACGCCTGAAGAGCTGCGGGGATGATGACATCGCCGGACAGCGAGGCCTTGACATTCGTGGCGAACATCGTGCTCTTGCTTAAGCCTTCCGCCCCGAACGTATACCTGAATTCACAATAGCCGATACCGGCATAGACCGTATCCGTTTCGGACACCGTCCACGTCATGGTCGTGCCGGTGGTCTCGGCTATCAGATACGGCGCAGGGTCTTTGCTTCTCTGATGGTAAAGCGTGGCGGTGCCGGTGCCGTACTTCTCCCGCAGGGCACTCAGATCAAAAACGATTTCCCGCGCCTGTTTTTCGCCCTGCCGACCGAGGTAGATTTCGGGCTGAACCGCCTCATCCGTGACTGTGATGTTAACTGTGACCATGGTTTTTATCCTCCATAGCGCTAAGTTTGTGTTCGAGTTCCTCAACCTTCGCGGACAGCTCCTGAACCGCTTTGGTCAGATAGCTGATAAGAACCAGGTTGTTTATGCTCTTATATATCGGATTGCCTTCCCTGTCAGTCCCGCCGCCGACCACAAGGGACGGGTCGAGCTGTTCAAGCTCATCCGCAATCACGCCGATGCTCTGGTGCGCTCCATGCTTCCAATCGAATGACCGCATACGGATCTGGTTAACGAAGTCCAGCGCGTTGACGTCCGTGTCCGTCACGTTATCCTTCAGGCGGATATCCGATGAGCTGACCGCGATGGTCTTGGTCTCGAACGAGCCACTGTTCCACTCCGCATTGATGGCAAGCGTGTTTGTGCCTGTACCGCCGAGCCACTGCACGCCTTGGTCGGCTACCTTGGAACTGCCGACGGGCACACGCTGGGTTGTGGAGCTTTCGTCCGCGCCGCAACACAAGAACTGATGCGGGACGTGAACCTTGAAGTCCGATGCGGAATAGATGATGTAGTTCGCGTTGCCCGCGTCGTACATGCCGATATTGCCCGCCGCGGATGCCACGAATCTGCCCTGCCGGTTGTACGTGCCGTCATCAATTCCAACATCAACCGTGTTGCCGTTGATGGACGCCCATGCTTGCCCGCTCTTCGCATCGAGCGCGCCGCCAGACAATCCGATATAATGCGTATCGGACGCAAAACTGGTAATGCCGTAACCAATCTTGGTCATGTAGTTTGAGAACCGGCTGTCAGTGAACTTCAGCTCTGCACCGTCAAGCTGTGCGGTCATCGTGCCCTTGGTGATTTTCAGGACATCATCGATTTCGGCGTTCTTCGTGTACAGCTTGCCAGAGTTGTTCACATAGAACATGTTGGAAGCCGAAGACCACGCGCCGCCCTTCGTCATGCGCTTAACATAGAAATTCAGGTAGCCCGGGTTGTTGTCACCCTTCATACCGACTTCGTATTCGTACGTTCCGTCATCCATCTGCCTGTAGAATGATGTCGGGTAGGCGTGACCGCCGTTTGCGGTCGTTTTCGCCGCGCACCCGGAATCGCCCTTGATGGTCTTGAATCCGCCGATTTCACCTTCGGATATCTTGGTGTAGCCATCGAGATTGATTTTCTCGGCTTGGATGAGCACCTCACCTGCGGACTGGTTGATAATGGATACCAGGTTATCTCCGTCGCTTACGATGGTCGAGATGTTGTCAGCGGTGCGCTGAATCTCGGTGTACTGACCCTGAAGACCGGTGACGCGCTTTTTGATCTGCGCCGTCTGCGCTTCCACCTCTTTGACCTTCGCGTCATCCGTCGGCGGTGCGGTTTCATTGCCCACGATCCATGCACGTCCTCCGGACACCCTGACCTGCACCGTATCGCCTTTCTTACAGGCGATGGTCATGGTCACCGGCGTTTCCGGAACACCGCCGGGAATGTGCACGTATGCGGTCGAACCAGAGACACGCACGACTTCTGCGCGGGTATCGTAGGGCTGCGTGCTCTTATCCGTCCGGATGGCCTCTGCTAACTTATCAATTCCGTTCATATGTCGCGTCCTCCTGAGTCGTGCACGCCTTGCCAATGGTCACAGACTGGTTGCCGACGCGGTACAGCCCCTGAATGCCGACGCCCGGATAATGGAGCCGCACAAGGTCGCCCGGGAACACGTCAGGATCGTACCTGCGCCGGTAATTGACCGTCCGCGATGGCGCTTGCAGCTCCTTCAGCCGTCTCTGCGCATACGCTGCGAGTGTTTCCCGGTCGCCAAGCGTGACTGACTTTTCCTGCTTCCAGATCTCTCTCCCGCGCGTAACCGTCGACAAGGCGCTGTCCGGGTCGTCGTCCCGTGCCTCTGCCGTGGAGTCGCCGGATACTACTCTCAGGCAGTTCGGGCAGCTGTACCAGTCATACGTGTGCGTCAGAACCGGTTCAATTGCGTCGCCCTCGAACACGTCAAACTTTGCTGATTCGGCAGCGGGCGGTGCCGAGATCCTGATTGAGCCGTCACCGGCAATTCGGATCTGCCAGCCGATGGCCTCCACGATCCGCTTCGCCATGGACGCGTTGCTCTCTCCGTCTTCGGCGATGACCGCCTCGGTAAGATCCGGCGCGTTGTCGGCATACGTGACCGGCGCGGGGCATATCCGCAGCAGCTCCGCAGCCAGAAGCGCGCCGTTTGCGCCCTCAGCCGCATAGTATCCGCGCGGCAGGAGAATATCTTCCGCCGGTTTAAGTACGCTGTGGCACTCGACGCGGTAGGACTTCGCCGTGCCGTTGATCTGTTCCGTCGGCGCTGAGGTCAGGCCCGTGAACAGCGGAACCCGCCCGCCGTCTCCTGACTGCCTCGCCACGAGGTACAGGCGCACCCACTGTTCGCCGGGATCATCGGTCATGGTAATATCGGCAGACGCGCCGCCGACGGTCCGGGAAATGGAACCGCCGGTCAGCTGAAGGTCGCCCTCATCGCGCCACGTCGCCGGATTAACTGTTTTCAGGAGGAAACTGGATGAATAGCTCGTTCTCCAATCCATTTAGCTCTCCCCCTCCTGTTCCGGACTGGACAGTGCGTTCCACTCTTCAAGCGTCATCGCCTCGAATCCGTCCGGATCAACCTTTTTGATGTCGAAAGTATAAGTAATTGCAATGCCCTTGTACGGTCTGTTCTCACTGACCTGCACGTCCGCGCTGAATGAGGAACCGTCCGGCGTGCGTACGTGACAGATACCCGCCCATTCGGCGAGGTCTCTGATCACGGAGATCTTGTTGTAGTTCCGGATCTTGACCGAGTCGCACGTGATCGTCAAGTCACGCGTCACACCCGGGTTCCAGGATCCATGCACGGAGCCGCCCAGGTAAACAGTCCTGGAGAAATCCTTAGACCATGAATTATCCAGCGTGTTGTTGCTGGGCAGGATCAGTTTCTGCCCGCCGAAGTCGATGATCACGCCGCGTTCGTCGAGGTAGTCGCCCGCTTCCCGGTCGAGATCCAGCCACGCAAGCCGCCCGTCAGCGGTGATGTAATCACCATATTTCGACTTCCTGACGATTCTGTGACCGCCAAGCTGGCCAAAGGCCGGATATGGATCAACATAGACCGTGCCGAACGTGCCATCTTCAAGGATCTTTTCCGGGCGGTCCGCAGACAGTCTGTACACGTCGAACGTGTCCGTCGTAGTTGCCGCATCCTCTGCCGTCACCCTGATCAGCGCGATGTGGTCGTTCGCATCGATATTGACCTGCGCTTCCGGAAGCCCCGGCTGAGTATCCCACGCTACCCGGAAACGCTGCGAGACGGTCGCCCGCTGCCCTAATTCATCCGATACGGTCGCTACAAGGTCGTAGGTTGCGCCGTCATCCAGCGGGCCGTTCAGATCCGCATATGCAATCGTCACAGCAGTTTCGCCGATGACCTGCGTGGAATAGATCTGCTCGCCCTCGTATCCGTCAAAGCGTCCATCGTCGGGCCGGTCGATGTGGTATTCTTCGGCGCGGACGATGTCGATGGTCGTTGTCCCGCCCGTGCTCGCACCCGTGGCGGTCACAGACCACGCGTCCATGCTCCTAAGCTCGTATTCGCCAGTTTCTTCATTAAGCGTTAAGCCCGTCGAGGTAAATGCAGCCTCGAGTGCTTCTGCTACCGTAATGCCGGATGGAGCCGACCAATCCGACGTTTTCCCGCTTTCGGAAGTAACGCGGACGCATACCAGATGGTCTGTGCCTGTCTCCCATTCCGGGGTAATCGCTACAAAGTGCGAATCGGTCGCATGCGCTAAGATGTCGCCGTAAGTGATCACATCATTTTCGATGGTCGCTTCGCATACCTCAGCGGATGCCTGCTCGGTTCCGTCGGTGCTGGTATAGTCCCACGAGATCGTCACGGACTGATCAGAGGTGATGACCGAGTTGCTGATCGCAATGGACGGGATAGCGGGCGGCGCGGACATGTCGACTTCCACCGGATCGCACCATGGACCTTCCGTGATGCCGTCGTCCGTTTCGCGGTTCAGCTTCACGCGCACCCAGTACTTCTTGCCCGTCTCGACCGCCGCAATGTTCCATGAGGTCGCGTTCTTGTCCGTCACCTCGTAGACGTTCGGCTCATCGGTGCTCTCCCATGCGTCTTCATGGTCAGACCATGCCAGGGTCGCGCTGGTAGCCTGTCTCCATGACCACTTCCACGATACGCGGATATGTTCGTCCACGACCTGCGCCACGACATCAGCGGGAGCCACCGGCAGAGAGGTGCTTTGCCATGTCCGCGTTGAGGTCATAGTCGTTGTGACCGCCACGCTTGACGGGGTCGTATCGTTGCCCGTGACCACATTCGTATAGGTTCCCGTTGCCGCATAGACGCCGACCGACGAAGTCACGCCGGATGTATGCGGAATATACACTGTCTTGGTCGTCGTTCCGGAAGGCATGATACCGACCGGCACGATGGTACTCGGCGCGGCGCTGTTCTTGTAGATGATGATCAGGAACGAACCGTTGACGTCGGACTGGTTTTCCGCGTTGACCGTAGCCGCTACAGCTGTAGCACTGGAAGACGCCGGGTCAGCCACGGACACGCTGGTAAGCACAGGCGGCGTCAGCCTGCCCTTCTGCGCGATCAGGACATCGCTGTATGCGGTGTTCTCATCGTGGAGTACTGCCGTTCTGACATACACGCACTGATCAAGCGTTACCGCGTTCGGCGCGTTGAATACGTGCGTGTCGTCCGAACCGATGGGTTTTCCGGCGAAGCCTTCATTCCACCCAGCGCCGCCCGGAACGGTCAGGCTATTGTCCGCCGGGGTCTCGATTGCGTACTCTGTCGTTACCGTATCGACCGGGAACTGAGAGTCACGCGGGCATTTGTGCTTAGATGTTATCTTGGTTCCTGCACCGACTGTGGAGCCGGTAGCAGTCAGGATAATGGGTTTCTTCGGCATGCTGTATGCATGACTGCGATACACCCACGGGCTGTATCCTGCCGGGCCGTAGGACCGAGCCCTGAACCATCTCACGTATCCGGCAGTCGCTGATGTTTCCGTGTATGTTACGCCCGTTTCCGGGTTCGTGCTTGTGCCGGTCACAGCATTGCTCCACGTATGATGCACACCATCGTTGGTGTTTTTGCAGGTTAATGTCTGGTACTGCACGCGCACGAATGGCTTCGCGTCGCTGTCTGATACGTTGACCGTCCACGTAAACCGACCTGCGTTGGTCTGACTTCTGGAATAGGTCAGCTTCGGCGTTGACGGGATCTTCGCCGTCCATTCCTTGTTTACCCACTCACTGACCGTCGGCGAATAGTTCACCTTGTCCTTCGTGTAGGCCTTGCGCTTGCCGCGCACCCAGAACTTCACCCATTTCGGATAGTCGGACACCGTGATGGAGTACGAGGTCGCCTTGAGGCCGATCTTCTTCTTCTGGACCTTCTGCCCCTGGACCTGGTAGTTGAGCCACTGTCCCGCGCCATAGTCGCTGTCGGCTATTTTCCAGCTGAATGTAAATTTTTTACCCTTCCGGGCAATGGTTAACCCGGAAGGTTTCTTAGTTACGTTCTTTGATGCCATTATGCCATCCTCATCTCGCGTCTCAGCGTCCGCGCGATCTCATCCGCAATGTCGGAAGCGTCCCCGCCGTTGATGTAGAAGTTATTGACCATGCCTCCGCTGTAGCGCTTGTCCATTTCATCCCAGAGCTTGTCCAGAGGCAGGACAGCTTCCGGCCCGCTCTCGCCGCCGATCGCACCGAACAGGGTGGGCTGGGTTAAGATACCGCCCTGTGCGAAATACGTGTACCCGGCAAGGCTGATGCTTGGATAGTCTACGGAAGACTTGCCGTCCGAAGACCGCGCCGTCTTCATGCTTGCGCTGATCACGGGTAAGTGCCCGTGGAGCGCCGGAAGCGACCATGAGAAATTCATCGCGCTGCGCATCGCGGACACGGCATTGTTGACCGCCACGCGTGCATTCGTCAGCGACCACGTGCCGACCGCCGGAACGGACAGCTTCAGGTTCGTGAAGACCGTCTTCATGGCGTTGATGGTCGTATTCGTGACGCGTGCCAGCTCTGTATATGACTGCGTGTCGACTACCGCAACCTTCAGCTTGACATTTTTGAACGCGTCTGCCATATCTCCGGTGGTCACCTCGACGGTATCCATCGCGTCATCAACCGTTGAGGTGTCAACCTCTGCAGTCTCTAACTTCTCTTCCTTGTTGCCGCCGCCGAACAGGCCTTTAATCCAATCCCATGCATCAGAAGCGGCCTGCTTTAAGCCATCGAATGCATCGGATGCGAGCTGACCGAAGTCGGGCCATTCGATTTCGAAAGAGCCGAACACATCCTTAACGTTCTGCCAGATCTCGCTTGCCTTATCCTTGACATTGTTCCAGACGGTGCTGACATCGATTGACGGCAGGTCGATCTTCTCGGTGAGGAAGTCCTTCGCGGCATTGAAAATGTCTTCTGCCGTGCCGGAAA
>Ga0326512_10001172_pt1 | contig 20876 bp, 25 predicted proteins | sample 1_2617_0518_D_FD_203652 | JGI IMG/M metagenome (GOLD analysis project Ga0326512, IMG submission 203652) | Bovine rumen microbial communities from UC Davis, California, United States - 1_2617_0518 | ecosystem: Host-associated > Mammals > Digestive system > Stomach > Rumen | place: USA... | reverse complement strand
TCTTCGTCTATTACTCCAGTGCCGTCACCATGATCTATGTTGGCGACAAGAGCCGTTTTTCCTTCAAAAGAAACAGCCATTTTCGTACACCTTTCTATCAGAGTCTGTGACCGGAATGATTATACTTTATGGGAGTATAAAAAGCAATAGATTAAGCTAAATATTGATGAGTGCATTTGCAACAATATATCGAAAAAGTCTTTACTAATGGAAAAAATGGAATCAAGCAGGGATTGTCATTGCCGGAGAAAGATTTATACGATATCCATATAGAACTTAATCTGACGAGAAAGCAGACAAATGAAGTGAAAGAACTATTGAAGGATAAGAACAAATATAAGTGTATATCTGATGTTCCTTTTGATTATCTTCCAAGTAAAAGCCGGAAGCACGATCCTACAAGATTCTATGTTTTATCCTTTAAACGTCTCCTGTCACTGTCGCATTTTCCACTATAAAAATCGGCGCTCCAAAGTCCACGGAGCGCCTTATTGTTTGATGCTGTTTTCAGATCGCCTTGAACATTTTTTGTGACGACGGTGTCTTGCCTGCGAGCTTTTCCTGCTCCCTTCGTGCGTTCTCGGCTTCCTCCATGCGGCGAAGTTCCTCGGCGGCGTCTTCCAACCCCAGGTGGGTGTAGGTGTTGAGCGTGACGCCGATATCGCTGTGGCCCATCAGGTACTGGAGCGTCTTCGGGTTCATCCCTGCTTTTGCCTGATTGCTGCAATAGGTATGGCGGCAGACGTGCGGGGTGATGTTGGGCATCTGGACCCGGTAGATATCGTTGTAGCGCTTGACCATATGGTTGAACCGGTGCTCCCAGTGCATCGCCACTTCCGGCAGGCAGTCCTTGTCCAGAAACAGAAAACCGCTGTGCCCGTCGACCATGCGCTCGATCCTGGGCGTTGGCCGGTCCTCAATGATGGCGCGGAAGCATTGCTCGACGTCGGCCGTCATCGGGAGCTTGCGGGTTCCGGCGTGGGTCTTGGTCTCCTGAATCACAAGCGTCATATCCGCGCTCCGCTGGAGTTGGTGGTCGATATTGATCAGGTGATGCTCAAAATCGATATCGCTGATTGTCAGCCCGCAGAATTCCGATATGCGCATGCCGGTATGGAACAGGATATACACGACTTCGTAGTACTTGCAGTAGCAGTTGTCGTCATGGACGAATTTCAGGAACTTCTTCATCTGGTCCCGGGTGATGGCTTCTCTGGTTACACTGTCGTTTACCACCACACCGGCAAGCTCAAAGCTGAAGGGGTTCTTGTTGAGCAAATCATCATCGACGGCCATCTTGAAAGCCGGGCGAAGGACCCCGCGCACAGTCTTGACAGTCGAGTAGCCTTTCCCGTCCTGTTGGAGTTTGATCAGAAAGAGCTTCGCGTCCGAAGTCTTCACTTCGCCGATCTTCTTAAGAGCAAATTCTTCTTTCTGCAGAAGATTGACCACGAAGTTGTAATTCATGAGCGTATTTGGCCGGACGCCGGTTTTGGTGGCGAGGTATCGTTCCACCAGTTCCAGCACGGTCAAATTCTTCTGTGTCGGATCAAGCCGCGAGTCAAGATCCCGCCCGATCTGCTTCTCAAGCTCCCGCAAGGAAGGTCCGGGCTTCTTCCCCTGCGGGGTGGTATCGGTAGGCTCCAAGCGCCAACTGTAAACGAACTTGATCTTGCCGCCCACATAGTATTTGAACTGGTACTTGCCGTCGGCTCTGACCGATTCGCCGTTCCTGAGCACGCGGTGTTTTGAGTCACGCCTTTTTGGGTATGGGTGGTTTGCCATTTTTCAAAGCCTCCTTTGTCTCCGGATGGAGTCTGAGGAAAGTTTCAAACTCCGCCCTTATGATGAATGTCCTGGAATTGTACATTGCAATGAACGGTAGGCTCATGGCCTCGTCCAGAAATCGGAAGAATTTACGTCTGCTCAATCCATAGAATTCAGCAGCCTCTGATGGATTAAAAACATCCTTGTCTCCCAGCGCCGGTTTCTTCACAGCGACTTACCGCCTTCCTCTGTTTTCAAACAGCTGATAATGTATTCTTCACAGCGGCTGCGGATGATCAGAATCCGATTGCCATGCATAAGGGCGAACGAATCAAAATGGTCTTCCGCAATGCGCCGCATATTCTTTTGCCCGATATTGAAGTACTCCGAAGCCTCGTTTATCGTAAGCAGGAACTTGTCCTTCACGGGGATGCTTTCTTTCATAATGGGGCCTCCTTTTCCGAGAAAACTAACCCTTCGGCGGTGTCCTATCTATCACTCTGAAGGCCCCGGAAGTCAACTACTTTTTGCCAGATAAACGCTATTTATACCGTGGTAGATTGGGCAAGAAACTGCTCGAATTTTGGACGGATGATAAGAAAGCGATTCCCGCTCTCCACAGCAAAACGCCCCAGGTTTTCTTCGGCAAGCCTGCGCAGTTTCTTGTTGCCGATATTGAAATAGATCGCGGCCTCCTTGATAGTTAGAGCGTATTTCTCGCTGAGAGGAAGGACAGGGTTTTCAGTGGTAGGATTATCGTTCATATGTCATGCTCCTTTATTCTGATCTGCCTTCCTATGCCTGCAAATCGGCCGATTTTATAATCGCTCGGCCTTTTTGGGCAAAAAAAAGAGCCTGCCGACTATCCCGGTATGGGACAGCCGACAGGCTCAAACGTTATGCAGTCAGGAGCGCCTTCCATGTATCTGAACCGATGATTCCATCAGCAGTCAGATTCCTTTTGGTCTGGAAGCTTTTCACAGACTTTTCCGTTGTGGGGCCAAATTCACCATCGGCAGTCTCGCGTCCTGCTCGGAGAGGACCGCCACAGGAGTAGCCCTTGTCGATGAGCAGGATCTGCGCGTTCTTCACTGCGGTGCCTTCTGCACCGTTCTTCAGCTGAGGCAGACCGACCTGACAGCTCACGGTCACCGGCGTCTCCGCTGCCGGGGTGGGCGTCACCGACGCGGGATCGGACTCGCCATACAGCGGGTGCCCGTACCCGGCAATATAGCTGCTGGAACGGTTGTAGGTGTTCTTCTTCACCTGATCGGAGCTGTTGCCCTCAACCGTCACGACGGCGTTGTCGGTCACTTCCACGACGATGCCGGTGTGGCCGATCTCGCCGCCAGACTGAAAGAATACCTGATCGCCGACCTTCGGGTCGCGGTTATACCGACCCTTCTGCTGGTAGTACTGCGCGGAGAAGATACAGCCAGCTCCGAGCGGACCAGACTGGCACTGGATGCGCTGGCCCTCGACCGCGCCGTAGGCTTTGAAAAAGCACCAGTCCACGAACACATCACACCAGGCATAGCCATTCTTGTTCCCGTTGTAATAGCCCGCGGCAGCGAGGTCGCTGGCATACTTGGTCCAGTTGGCGGCACCGGCATTGGCGGTCTTGTCATCAAGAGAGGCGTTGGACGCTTTCTCCCGGTATCCGACCTCCGCCAGAGCGATAGTGACGATATCACTCGGCTTGCTCATGATCGTCATCCTCCTTCTCCGCCCGGTCGTGGAGTTGCTCCAGCACTGCCTTCAGCTTTTCCGGGATGGGCAGTCCGAGATGCGCGGCGTTCTCGAGAAGGGATACACCCTCATTGGACAGGTAGAAGAAGATCACAGCAGTCCGGAGCACACCGACACTGCCGAGTATCTGCATGTCAAGCAGATGGCCGACACCGACCAGCGCGAAGATGAGCACTTTGCGGAAGATGCCCTTAAAGCCGATGTGGGAAGAGAGCTTGTGGTCCGTGATGGCGCACATCACACCCGTCAGGTAGTCGAGCACCACGAACGCCAGCAGCGTGTAGAGCAGGCCGTCACACCCGCCGAGGAAATAGCCCAGCCAACCGCCAATGGCGGTGAAGATGAATTGAATCGAATTCCAGAATTCTTTCACGGTAAGAGTCCTCCTTAACCATAAATAATGCAATAGTTGTATGTCCATCCCGCACGAAGTGAACGGTACAGATTGAACCGGCCGCTACTGTACGACGGATAACTTGTTGTTTGCGATGTGCTATAAGAAGTGGCGTAACAGACACTCCGGGCATAGACCGACTGTGATGGGCTTGCTGCCCAGGCTGCATTGATGAGGCAGTTTGTTGTCTGGGAAACGCCGTTCTTATCCGCAAGTGAGATGATCAAACCAAGCGGTGTGCCCTTGCTGGTATCAACCTCGAACGTGTTTTGTGCACTTTCCGGAGTGATCTGCCCGACCTCAATGTTTGCCCAGGGTGTGGGATCAAAGGAACCGCCCTCTGGATTGAGCGTCCCCATCAGGCCGAGGATATCTACGCCAGCACGGATGTTGGATGCTTTAAAGTCCGAGTCCAGGCTGTTGATTAGAGCGGACGTAACCGGCTGTACTGTCACCTCAGTCAGTTCACAGCCGCTGTCAGGAGTGACCTCCTGTACAGCCGCGGACGGCGTGACCGTCTTGGTCTGTGCCGTCTTCGGCGTTACCGGAGGTTGCTCCGTGATGTAGACATTCACTTCGCATGTATAACTGTTGTTGAAAGCCGTCGAGGACGTGGTCAGGGTAATGATTCCGCTTGATGCGTTATAGCTCATGGCCACATCCGCATCGATTACGCCACCGAAAACCAGTCCGCTGCCATACAGCCCCAGATGGGTAAACTCCACAATAATCTGATCGGCTGTAATGTCCTGGTAGATTGTAGTTCTTTTGCTGATGTCGACTCTTATTGAAGTAGCGGAGACATAGGTTGCAGACAGTCCCGGGATCTTGACCAGAATGCCTGTCTCGCTCCCGGTCAAAGCCCCGTTCACAACCTTCCCATCCCGCCCGTGTGCCCGGTTACCGAGCAGGAGGGTCTGCGGAGTAACTGTATCCTCCGTCAGGTCTACGAGAACGGTGGTCCCATAGACCACTTTATTGACCGCCATATCAGCCACCGATCGTGACCGTCACACCGCCTGCGGAGTTGTCACTCTCGGTATACGGAATGGCGTTCACCGTGACGGCGGACAGGTAATCGTAGCCGCTGTCCGGTTGGATAGTCTGCTGGGTCGTGCGCGGGGTCACGGTCTTGGCTTGTGCCGAGATCTCTTCACCGCCGTAGGTGCCAGTAACGCCGAGGATCTCTACACCAGCCTTGATGTTGCCCGCCACGATCTTCTCCGCCTCGGTGTCCGCGATGCCGACCTTGCCGGAGCCGTCATGGAAGCCCATCGGGATGGTGTATTCTCCGTTGAGGTCGCTGATTTCTCCGGATACCGAGCCGTTGTTGGGCATGGTGCCGGTGAGCTTAGTGCCGCGGGCGTAGGCGGTTTTCCCGACAAGGATCTCCGCAACAGCAGCGGTGCCGTCGGTCGAGTCCACATCGAAAGCACAGGTACCGGTGATCGGAGCACCGGATTTATCATGAGCAGTGACGCCAGAAAGAACCTTGCTCGGCTCGACCGTATCGCCTGTCAGGTCGATTAGGGTCCGGTTGCCGTATATGACCTTGTTGATATACTGATTTGCCATGATCAAATTCCTCCTATAATCGCGGTATTGCCGCGTTCTGTATTTTCCACTTCGTGGTATGGGATCGCCTGGATCACCACATCCCGGTCCAGCCAGCGGTCCTGCGTGGGCAGGCTCTGTGCCGTCACCCGCGGGATGGCTTCATAACTGCCGGAATATGGTGTGACGCCTGACGGAGAGAAAGATTCAGAAAAGCTGATATCAAAGCTGTTCTCTCCGGAGAAGCCAATATCAATGGAAAAGTCCTTCTCGGTCAGTTCAACTTGAATCTTCATATCTCGCCATCCTTCAAAACCTCCTGCGCTGTAGTGGAGATCACGTTGGAAGCCACCGCCGTGCCGTCCGGCATCCGGGCGCGAAGCTGTATCTTCACAGGCCCGGGAGAAAAGCAGAGCGTATCTGCCTGAGAAAACAAAAGCCGGAACCCATCGTCTGTGGATTCCAGCTCGTCCTTCGTTTTCTCCAGAACGTTATGCCCGTTCTGCGCGAAGGTCAGATATACAGTTGAGAAGTCTTCCAGCCTTACGCCTTCCGGTAGCGTGAAATTATATGTTGGTGTTGTACCTCGCCACATATCATCACCGCCTTACAGCAGCCCGCCGAATGTCAGCGGAATGCGGGAAGTGTCGATATCGTCGACCCAGGACGGGCGTTCCGGCGGGGTCATCGTCTCCGTCACCTTCAGCCAGGAGATATACCAAGTTCGCAGTTCCCTCCACTGTGCAAGGGTCAGAGTCGAATACCAAAGCCAGCCTCGGTTGACGACGGAGAAGCATTCTTTTTCCCTGCGTACTCGGAGCGAGGTCTTTTCAGTTTCAAGCCTTACGGCGTCATCCTTATCAGCGTCAAAGATGAGCTTTCCGTCGGCAAGTTTGAAGGATTCAAAGCGGTCGAGGAAAGTGTCGAGATCCTCTGGCGGCTCGAATTCCTCACCGCCGTTGTCGCCAACCATGCACCAGCCGTTTACATAGCCGTTTTCATCAAAAGTTACTTTCATAGCGACCTCCTCAGTTAATGCCGTATACAGCCAGAATCTGGCCAGAACTGTTTCGGCCTTTGTAGGACAGATACACCGTCCCCGACGAAACATAAAGATTGAAGGAATAGTAGTAGGACTCATCGGCAAGCTGGAAAGCAAGCTGACTGGTGGTTATCGCGCTTTTCGGAATCGTGATGGAAGCTCTTGATCCTGTCGATGCGAGCTGACCAACGATCACAAAGAAGTTATACGAATACGAAAATGACAGCGATCCCGTCGTGCAGGCTCCCGTCCACAAGGTGGAGACGGCTATCCCAAGATTCGATCGCGCTGTCGCTGAGTTATTTGCCCCGGTCCCGCCATAGGCTACAGCCAGAGGATTGGTCAGTGTAATGCTGTCCCAACTATTCCGATCGTAGGCCGCTTTGACTGCAGACGCGGTGGCAGCAAGGCCAGTGCTCGTTGACGATGTGCTGCTGGTGAGTCGGGTCAGCCCGTAATAGGTGGTGGATGCGACATTCAGCGTAAATGCCACAAAATATGTGCCGTCATAAATGAACAGCACCGTCTGCATCGGCTTCCACGCGTATGTCACCGGCAGGTAGTTGTTGTAGGTGACGATGTACTTCAAGCCGGTGCCGTTCACATTCATCTTGACCTGCTGCACGGTATTGTGGTTGGTGAACTTGATCGCCACAACGGCCCCGGTCTTCAATTCAAAATTGCCCGGAACAGTCGCAATCTTATCCCCGTCATCCGCGGCGGTATCACAGGTTCCCAGCGCAATCCCTCCTGACGCAAGAGATTGGATGTATTCTGCCAGCAGCATGCCGTAGACCTTCACATCCCAATTCTCCGAAACTTCAAAGCAGCTGTCCGTCTCGGACACCTTACCTACAGCCAGCCCTGTGCCGCCCGCCTTAAAGTCCATCAGGACGGAGGCGGTAGACAGGCTGTCCACAACAGTGACAGTGCCGAAGGCGTCGGTCAGGGTGAATCGGATATCGTAGGAATAATCCACACTCAGATTGCCGCCGCCGAAGATGAACTGCGTCCCGCTGGTAAAGCTGACCCCAGCGTTTGTATAGGACGATTCGGAGGATTTCTTGTATGCCACGGCCGTTGTGATCGTGTTCTTCCCGCTGCAAGACCAGTAAGAAAACTCGACCGTGCTCTTGGCGTAAGTGCCGTTGGAGGAGGACGCTCCGGCGCTCGTACACCGCTGGGTAGAATAGCTATTGAACCGCGGTGCGGCATACGGCACGACGGAGATCGTCACCGTAGCTTCATCCGACCAGCGGCCGCGGCTGTCGCAGACCTTGCCGGTGAATGTGATGGAGCCGGATGTGTTTAGGAAGCCCGTCGTCACCGATGAAGCGGTGTACGACAGTCCGCCGCCGGTGATGCTGTAGGAACTGATCGTCGAGCCTCCCGCCCCGGCTGCTCCGGTTATCGTCAGGGTCACCTTGCTCTTGGTCTGCACATAGATCCCCCAGGAAGACGGAACAGTCCCGTCCACCCGGGTCGCCGTGATGCCCGTTATGGTGGGCTTGATGGATGCCGGAACCGAGAGCGTTACCGTTGTAGTGCTTGTGCCGACCAGCGTATTGCCGTTATAGGTATAGCAGGTCAGGGTACAGGAGCCGCTGGTACTGTTTGGAATCTGGCTGGCCAGCGAAGTGGGCGGTGTCCAGGATACAGATGTGGATGTGGTTTTCGTAGCAATCGTCCCGGTCGCGTTGCCGAAAGCGTAAGTCAGCGTATGCGTAAAGGACGAGGATGCCCGGGTGATGCTGATCGTCCCGGCGCTGCCCATCGTGGTAGCTGGCATTGAAACGCTCGAAGTACGCGGAATCGTGCGCAGCGTGACATTCTGGCTGCCGCTGACGCTCCATCCGCTGCCGCCCTTGCCGTCCCAGGTAAAGCACTGGAAGTTTGCGGCGATGTTGACGGTCTTTGTGCCGTCGGCATTGCCCGCGATAGTCCCGGAAGACCACGGTGCCGCAGGATAGCTGGAACCAGACGCCGGGATAATCGGATAGCCCGCGCTCTGCGTCTGGATCGTGCAGTTGTGGGTACCGGTCTGGGAGTTGAACGTCACGACGGTGCTTCCGTTGATAGAGAGCGTTCCATTAGGATAATACGTGAAGCCGTACCAGTTGTACGAAACGAGCTGGCAGGAAGTAATGCTCACCACATGGGTGTTGGCCGCTTCATTATAGGTTTCCGACCAGTATATGATAACGGCAAAGTTCTGGCTCCCTGACAGCGTAAAACTGCCACTGTTGCCCTGTGCCATAGGCGTCACTCCTTATGCTGTGGGGTCTCTCCATTGGATGGAGAGGTTCCCGGTCTCACGGGGTATGAAGTCAAACCAGCCCCTTGCCGCCGTACCAAGGGAGAGTCTGTTCCGAATTTCCGCATTGGTAATGACGAGGGACTGGTTCGTGATGTATGCAATGGTCTGGCCGTTTTCCAGGAAGGACAGACCCTCGTTAGAAAACTCCGCCGTGAATGCGTTTCCAACCTTGCCCAGCTCGATCAGAGCGCCACGGAAGCGGATATACTCCTCGATCAGGGAGTAATTGCCGGATACGTTGTTTGTGATCTCATTGGTCAGAGTCGTAAAATCCATGCGTATTTCCGAAGCCGCCTGAGTAATGGCGGTCTGGAAATCCTGCTGAATCGTGGTCAAGTCGTCTTTGCTGAGATAGTTCTCGCGGACCGTGGACTGGATCTGCTCAGAGGTTTTGGTGATCTCCGCATAGCATTCCCGCACTTCCACCCGCAGAGAATCCACCGCCTCCAGCTCGACCAGACTCTGGAATGTGTTCTGGCAGATGGAAAGGAGCATGCCGTCACCTCCTCAGTTGGAGACATCACACTGCAGGGTCAGGATGGAATCTATGTCCGCGGCGGAGAGATAAATAACCTTCCCGGTCTTGTCGAAGGTGATGGGATTGCCATCCTTGTCCTGCGCATACCAGGTATAGGTCAGCTCCTGGGTTTCTGTTGCCGCCGCCCATGCCGAGCCGCTGTATTTCATCAGCGTAACCGTATGGCCGGTGTGATCGATCTGGTACCAGAAATCTCCGGCTGCAGGACTGGCCGGTGCCGTCTCCGAGATGTTGCCCTTCAGCGGGTCTACTTCTCTCTGATTCGTGCGAACAATCACATAAGGCACAAGACCACCGAGATTGTTCTTCACGGTGAAGCCGCCGATGGAGAGCATTTCCGACACATAGGGATCGGACTTGTCTTCCACCGTAATGACGTCCACGTAGCTCTTGCTGTTGTAGGTCATGGTGCACCGGTAGGACTGGATATTCACAATATCCGCGCCCTGCACTGTCAGCGTTGCCGCTGTGGCCCCGGAGATATTGGTCCAGTTGCCGCTGCTGTATTTTGCCCACTGATAGGTTGCGTTCGTGATTGCAGTCGCACCTTCATAGGCAGAGGTTGCAAGCGTCAGGCTGCCAGACTGGTTCTGCACGATGGTGCCATTGGGAGCATAGACGGAGAACACCACAGCGGATGTGCCGCTTGTACCGGCATTGGCCTTGGTCCATGCAAAGTTCTTTGTGACGCTCTTGCCGGAGACGGAGAACGTGAGCGGAATCGTGCCGGTCAGCACAGATGCACCGCCCAGGGTAGCGTTCTTGGCGAAAGTCAGCACAACAGAACCCGCTGCTGTTGCCGTGGCCGGAGTGTTGCTCTTGACCGTTACGCCGGACGGCAGAGTACCAACCGTGCAAGTCGCGGCTTTCTGCTCAATGCCCTCATAGGCGGTGAACGGAATGGTCACGTTCGTGGCGGCAGTCACAGCACCGCCGGAGGTGCACGGGATCGACTGCGCTTCATTGGAGAGGATCACGGACAGGCCACCGGAGCCGGAGGAACCGGGAGTGCCGGGATCTCCCTTTGTGCCGTCATAGATCTTCGTGATGGTGACGGTATCATAGACATCGGCATCGGAGGTGACCAGCTTGATCTGTGCCACATTATTTACGAACACAGCATGAGCAGGCTTTACCACAAGGGTGCCCCCGGTGATGCTGGTATTATCCGAGGTCGTGGGATAATCCGCCCAATTGCCGGAACTGTTCTTATACTGCCACTTGCTGATTGTCACACCCTGCACCTGCCCGGTAAGGGTAGCCTGGGTCGCGCCGACCAGAGCGCCTGAAGTATCGTACTTGAACACATAAGTGTCCGCTGTAACATACGCCAGCTTTGCGTTCTCCGCGTTCCTCACCAGTGTGAAAGTGATGTCCGAGGAGATGTTGACGGTATTCTTCGTCTCGCTGTCGTAGTAGGAGATATAGCAGATGTAGGTGATCATACCGGAAGACGATGCCGCGAGCTTGTTCTGGCTGACAGTCAGGATTCCTCCGGACACAGACTCGCCGGAGGTGACTGCCGTTTCTGCTGATGTGCCGTCCTTCCTCTTCCATGTAATAGTCAGGCCGGAAGAGCCGAGTGCGATGCTCGTCTGATCCAGGAAGACCACGGGTGTCAGCACAAGATGGGTGCTTGCCCAGCTCGGCGCATAGGTGTGCGGCAGAACGTTGGGATCTTCACTCTGCGTCTTAGGTAGGTTGGATGTGATATATGCCGACAGCTTCCGCTGATCTGTAATGTCCACGAAAGTCTGCTGGCTGGATGTGAGTACAGTAGGCATGGTTTGCCCTCCTTCAGATCGTTACTTCACAATAGAAGGATGCGTTGTCCGTCACATCCTCCGTTGATACGGTTATGGTTTTTGCGCTGATATGGGCTGCGTCCCACTCGGCGTCTGCAGCGGTATTACCGGAATTGCGGTGCCAGTTGAATGCGCTGGCATCCAGTGTATCTGTGATCTCTTTATCCCAGGAATACACCTTGCAGCGCACAAGGCTCTGCTGGGTCTTCTCCCGGAAGATGCTCACGCCCTCCGTCACCAGCTCTGTGCGGTACATCTTGGATTCATTGATCTTGTCCACCTGGCCGGAGATCACATCGATCCTGCCAGACTGACCGACTACGTCCTCCTCAAGGGCGGAGATGGTATCGTTCTGTTTTGTGGAGAGGCCGGTCAGCGTCACACCGGAAGCGCCGAGGGTGATTGTGTTCCCGGCAGGGTTCAGATAGTCCCGGGTACGCCCCATGCAGCGGTATCTGCCGTCAATGCCGTGGGGTGGAGACTTGCAGACAACATACATGCCCGCATGGATATCCCCGATATCCGCGCCGGTGTCCGATTCATCCACAATTGTAAGCTCCATGCTGGTGACGCCCTGCGCCAGATCGTGTAGCCGGGTCCGTGCCTTAGTGAGCAGATTACCCGGAACCGTCACATCGTCCCAGATCTCAGTCCTCCAGATCATTCCGATCTCTGCCGCGGCTTCTTCATCCACAATGTAGTTTTTTCCGCCGTTCACGGATGTGATCTGGACCCGCTCATCTGTTTCGTATTCCTGGCCCTCGGCATCGGTATCCTTGATTTTTGCCCCAAGCGGGAGCAGGACAGAGACCCGGTCGGTATGATCCCGGCTGATCTTCACATCCAGCAGATTCTTTCCGTACTCAACGGTCTGCGGCGAGAGCGAGTCAAAGTCCGCAATATAATCCAGGTACTTCACTCCGCCCGTATAGCGGACACGCAGGAAACCGCCGTGGGTCTTGATCAGTTTGTCCCGGATGGCGTCCAGCGTGACGGTGAAGTCTACGCTGCTGTAAGAAATATAGTCGTTGTTATCCGTCACGGTCACGTTGCCGACTACAAACCGCTTTTTCTCCTCGACCGTGTTGTTATGGACGGAGATGAACAGTTCGAGCAGTCCGCGCAGGGTGCCTTTGTAATCATAGGGCGGTTGGACGCTGTCCTTCAGATAGGCAAGGCAGGACTCGCATGTCCAGGTATGGGTGTTGTAAAAATCCGTACCGTTATCCAGCGCCCGCCCCTCGAATACCACGGCATCGCCCTTTTTACAGACAATGGTGGATGTCAGCGGACGGATAGCGGACAGGTACGGATGGTTGAAAGGCGCGGAAAGCGTCATGCTGTCGATGTTCTCCGCGTCCTCCTCAATCCGGGCGGCCGTGATCGCCAGCTTCGACATCTGCGGATGGTAGAACAGAGCGCCATCCACGTATACGCGAAAAAGGCTCATGGGCAGCCCTCCTTCACATAATGAAAAGAGACCGGATTCCTCCGATCTCTCTGTTGATATTCAATTAGCTAAACTGGAAGTTAAACTGCTAAGTATGTTCCGCTGTTCTGTACTGCGACTCCATTGGAATTACACCCATTCAAAAGAATCCTTACCCGCTCCTAGTTCAAAGTGATATTTCACAAGACCGGTATCCACGCCGGTAAAAATGCCGTTATCACAGGAGATGGATACCTTGTTTTCTGTTCCACTGATAGTGAATGCCTGCTTTGCCAGTGCGGTAGGAGCTAAGAGTGCCGCTTCAATGCCGTCCTTAAACCACTGTGGTGCTTCTCCAACGTATGAACTGACCTGTTCTGCCGTCTTTGTTTTATGCGGAACACCTTGTGTCTGACCGTAGCCGACAGCGATGATTCCTACCGGTTTTGCACCCTCGGATTTCTCCTGTGCTCCTTTCCGGTTATAGGTACCACCGACCCACCATGTATTGAGACCAAGCGTCTGCGTGTAGAGCATCAGATCAGCACCGCAGTAACCGCATAGTTCATCCGCGCCATCAGGCCCAGCCATAATAAAGAAGTTGTTGACTCCTTTTGCAAGGATCAGCTTTATCACGCCGGGAACAGCACTGCCGTCGTTGGTCATCAATCTGATGGACAGACCATACCGCTCATTGTTTTCACGAACCCGCTCATTCAGTTTTTCTACAATATCCTCCGGGATCGGCTGATCTGTGTATTTGCGCACCATGTGCCGTTCCTTCATCGCTTGCTTCATATCCATATTATTTCCCTCCTCGCATCTTAGTGCCTGCTTATAAGAGAAATGATCATCCCTATAAATACCGAGTCGTCGAGATGGAGTATACCACAATTCTCTGGCTTTTGGAAGATACTTTATAACCGTCCTTCCCTGTATGTGAAGGTTGTGATGCCTTCTCCAGTAATGGAAACTGTATTGTCTCCGTGCCGCAGTTCCAGTTCCGGAATCTCCCATTTACCCGCGCTGACGGTCTTCTGGACGGACTCACCGTCAACCGCCCAGCGCAGCGTGGTCTCGGCGGTGACCGTGATGACCGGAACAACAGACATATAGTCATTTACGAGGATCACAGTCCCGCCACCGCTGACAGTCACGACCGTTTCCTCCACATGGTAGAGAAACGCGTCCCCGTCCGTGCAGGACAGTTCAAGTGTACCCTTGCCCGTAAGCGGGTCATAGGACGGTGCTGCCTCCAGCGTCCCCACGGCATACATTGTCGTGTCTTCCGTCAGCGTCACCTGGCAGAGATTCCCAGCAAACTGGTTCACGACCACGCTGACGAGCGTATCGAAATCAGCACGGTCGCCCAGCATGGAGAAGGTCATATCAAAAGACCGGGGATGGTAGGCCACACGGCCCAGCGCCTCGGTGAATCGTATAGGTGAATTCCTTCCCGGCACCGTGATTGTGTTGGACTGCGACTGCGGTGTCGGGAAGTTTACTGTCTCTCGAAGCCAGCCGAGGCTGAGCATGGAGACTCCGTTTATCATAGCGTCAGGCTTCATATGCTCAACCTCGCATTCAGCTTCTGCGTCTGGCCGAGGCCGCTGTCGATAGCGGGCAGCAAGCGTCCGACCAGGGTGCCGTCATCCAGGTAGATGCCCTTGCCGCTGTTGGCGGCGATGACGGCCAGGTATTTTTCCACATTGTGCATGTTCAGCTTGTCATCCAGCATGGCTTCCAACTGCTTATAGAATCCGCTCAGAGGTAGGATCGCCTCAGATCCGGATTCGCCGCCCGCCATCAGGGCGCTGCCGTTCATGCCGAAAACCGTGGGTTTCGTCATGATACCGCCTTCTTTATACCAGTCAATGGACAGGTGCGGAACGCTCGGCGGTGAGATGGACAAGGTGCCGGATACGCGGAAGTGCGGCAGCTTGATGTGCGGCAACTGTAGCTTCAGACCGGAAAAGAAGCCGCTGACCGCATCGAGTGCGGAACGGATCTTGTCCCGAGCCGCCTCGATGGGAGTGACGATCGCCGTCTTGATTCCATTCCATACGGATGTGGCGGTGCTCTTGATTCCGTTGAACAGGTTTGTGGCAGTGTTCTTCACGGATTCAAACGCGGAAGAAACTTTGCTTTTGATGCCGTCCACGACCGTGGAGATGGCGGTCTTGATCCCGTTCCAGATCGTAGTCGCGGTGGTCTTGATGGCATTGAAAACCGTAGTGACCACAGTCTTCACAGCATTGATTTGTGCAGTGACGGTAGAAACAATAGTATTCCAGATACCGGAGAAAAAGGCCACGATCCCGTTCCAGATGGTTTCAAAGAAAGATTTGATGCCGGACCAGACGGATTCCCATGTACTGCCGAACCATCCAAAAACAGTCTCGGCGAGGGATTTCAGCAGGTTCAGCGCCGTATCGAACAGGCCGGTGATACCATCCCAGATGCCGGAGAAGATCTCTTTCACGCCTTCCCACATCTGAGACCAGTTCCCGGTAAACAGCCCGATAAATACATCAAGTAGGCCGGTGATCACATCGAGTACCGTTCCGAGAACGGTAGAAACGACATTGAAAGCCGCCTCAAATACAGGAGCGAGAAACTGGCATAGCCCGCCCCACAGGCTCTTCAGCACATCCACGATGGAGCTGAAGTCAAAGCCCAGAGCGTTCAGCCGGTCGACGATGCCCTGACAGAATGCCTGGATCTTGCTGACGATACCTTCCCATATACCGGTGATGGCGTTGCGGAATTCCTCGTTGGTATCCCACAGATGTTTGAAGGCAGCTATCAGCACAGCGACGACCGCAACGACAGCCAGCACGGGAGCGGAGATCCCGCCGAGTGCAGCGCCCAGCTTACCGAAGACTCCTGTCCCGGCTTTGACCGCCACACCGAGTTTCTTCACACCGGTTGCCAGCTTCACAAAGCCCTGCATCGCTACACCGACTTTGGAAATGAGCGTTCCGATGATAACGAGCAGCGGCCCGAGCGCAGCAACGATCAGGCCGATGGTCAGGATCGCTTTCCGCTGGCTTTCGCTCATGCCGTTCAGCTTGTCCACGAATGCCTGAATCTTGGATACAATAGCCCGGATCGCAGGCATCAGCATTTCACCGAAGGAGATGGCCAGTTCTTCAAGCTGAGACTTGAGAATGGTCAGCTGACCGGCCAGATTGTCCTGCATGGTCTCTGCCATCTGCGCGGCGGTGCCGTCACAGTTATCGATGGCGGTGCTCAGTTTTTCTATATCCTCCGGAGCGGCATTCATCAGCGCGAGGAAGCCGGACATCGCATTTTTGCCGACCAGAGCTTCCGCGGCCTGCGCTCTTTCAGATTCCGAAAGCTGAGAAAAGGCCCCACGGCAGTCCGCCAGAATATCTGACAGATCGCGCATGGAGCCGTCTGCATTGGTAGTGGCGATGGTGACTTCACCCAGCGCCGCGCCGGTGATCTTTACCTCGCCGGAAAGGTTGTTCATGATCGTGCGGAGTGCGGTACCGGCCTGTGTGCTCTTTATTCCGGCGTTTGCCATCAAACCGATAGCCTCTGCGGTATCCTCCGCGGAGAAACCGAGAGCACCGGCGATAGGCGCACAGTATTTGAACGTTTCGCCCATCATGGAGACATTGGTATTGGCATTGGAGCTGGCTGCCGCAAGGATGTCCGCAAAGTGGCCGGAATCCTGGGCCGACAAGCCAAATGCCGTCAGGGCGTCCGTTACGATGTCGGATGTAGTGGCCAGGTCTTCACCGGACGCAGCGGCAAGGTTCATGATGCCCTCGATGCCGCCGAGCATGTCCTCTGTTTTCCAGCCCGCCATCGCCATGTATTCCATAGCGGATGCCGCCTCGGATGCGGAGAACTTTGTCTTGGCACCCATCTCCCGGGCTTTATCACGCAGAGCATCCAGATCATCACCGGTTGCACCTGAGATAGCTGCAACCTTGCTCATGCCGGAATCGAAGTCCGCGGCGGTCTTCACCGCGGCTGCGCCGAGACCGGCAACGGCCATAGAAGCAGGCATGATCTTCTGACCGGCGCTGGTGACGGAGTCTCCGAAAGCCTCCATCTTTTTTCCGGCTTCGTCGATCTTGGCGAGAGCCGTGCTTGTGGCAGCGGCTTCCTCCTGCAGGCGGCGGAGCTCCTGCTCGGTTTCTATGATCTCCCGCTGCAGGGCGTCATATTTGTCCTGCCCGAGATCACCATTTTCGAGCTGCTGCTTTGCCTGCTCCTGCGCCTGCTTCAGAGAATCCAGTTTCTCTTTCGTCGCGCCGATGGCGTCCTTCAGCGCACGCTGCTTCTGGGAAAGAAGCTCCGTGTTCGAGGGGTCCAGTTTCAGGAGGCGGTTTACATCCTTCAGCTGGCTCTGTGTGTTTTTGATCGTACTGTTGACGTTTTTCAGGGCTTTTTCAAGACCTGTGGTATCGCCGCCGATCTCAACGGTTATGCCTTTTATGCGTCCAGCCATGATGCTTGCCTCCCTTCATCAGAAATTATCGAAATCCTTCTGCCCGGCGACCCTCACGGTATCTTTTTCACCGTACTTGTAATCGTCATTTCCTTTTTCCGTCCATATATCCAGGACCATGCCGATGGTCAGGAGATCGAGGTCACTCATGGAGAGCCCGATCTCCAGACATCGGAGCAGGAAAAGCGGTGTCGTTATCTCCCGGGCGCTTGGATTCCGTTTTTTTTAGATTCGATGTCCGTCACCAGATTCGCGCCCCAGAGCTCAAGGATCTCCGGCAGCACCTGATAGATTGAGAACATCTCAAACTCATCCAGCCACTCCTCAATGGTTCCGGGAATGGTGGGATCAGCATGAAAGGCCATGATATAGGCCACGTTTTCGAAGATCTCCAGATCCTCGATCTGCATTTCCTCACCGTCATCAGTCTTGCCCTTGTAGGACTTTTCCAGCTTGGTGAGGTCTTTGAAAATGTCCCGTTTGAACTTAATGCGGTAAAGCCGCGGAATCGCGGCAGAGGAACGGAAACGTACCTCCTTGCCGCTGATCACAACAGATTTCTCCTGCATGGCTTAACCCTCCGGCTCCGTCGCAGGCTCAAGCGAAGGCACGTACACCGCGCCATACCAACCGTCATAAGTGGCCTTAGCTGTGGTGTCGCCGGTACGGCTCTTAACCAGGCCGTCTTCACGGGGATCAGCGGTCAGGTTGAGGGTCTCCGTGCGCGGCTCAATCGTCTCTTCCTTGGTCTGAGACTCGATGCTCGGCCGGGAGGCAGCACAGTTGTACAGGACATGACGGATGCCGTGCTCGTCGCCGTCAAACTCGAACAGCAGCGCGAACTTCACGCTCTCGGTATTGTCGGCCCTTTCGACCAGCACACCGTTGCTGTCCAGAAGCTCCTTGAGGATCTCCGTGCGGAACCACTCGGGGATCAGCGCGATTTCCAGATCGCCGGAATAGCCGTTGTTGGCATAGGTGCGGAAATACACAATGCCGTCAGCATAGAACGGAGAGCTCTCGCCCTCGGCATCCAGCGACAGGCTGACTGCGCCGGGGATGGCCTTCGGCGTTGCGTAGGAATAATTCGTCACACCGTCCACGACCTCGGTCGTGAGCTTTGCGGCGTGAACGTTTTTCAGGTTGTATTTCACCTTATTACTCATTGGGTTTTACCTCCTCAAAAGAATAAAGGACTTCGTAGAGCCGTTCGCTCTCGATCCAGACCTCGGTCTTGTCATAAAAAATGCCGTGCCCATCGAGCACGGTCTCAATACGGGATTCTATTTCCGGATTCTTTTCGTCGGTGTACAGTTCAATATGAACGACATCAACTTTGAAATAGGCCCAGCCGTCAGCAGCAAAGTTGTCGCTGCCGGGACAGAGAAAGCAGATGAAAGGCGGCTCCGGGGACTCGCCCTCGGCGAAATGGTCGTAGGCATACGGGATGCCGATCTCTTCCATGATGCTTATGAGATTATCCATGACGAAGCGTCCTCCCGATCTCTTCTTCCAGTTCCTCGATACCGTCCTGCTCGGCGGGCGCGATGTGCACCCTTGCGGCAACCCGGCCGCCATTACGCATGGCGTGCCCGTGCTCCAGCAGATGCGCCAGCATATACCTTGTCGGGGAATACACAGTAATCTCCAGAGCGGAGGAGCTTTCCTTCGTGGTTTTGGTCCGCCAGCTTTTGGCGTAGCGGCCGGTCCGTTCCGGAGCTCCCGCCGAGATCTCTTTCTTCACAGTATTGGCAGCCTTTTTAACCGCTGCCTTCACGCCCTCCGTGGTGGTATCGGCGTAATTGTCCAGTTCCTGCATGACCGCATCTGCAAGGCCGTCAATGCTTACCCTGCGTCCCATAGGATCACCTCTCAGCCAGCTCGATATGGAGCTTTCGGCTGTTATGCTTGAAGCCCATCTCGTCAATGCTCCGAATGTTATAAATGCGGCCGCCCAGCAGAATGCGATACTGTTTTGAGTTGACGGCAGCGGTTTCGGAGGAATACCGGACCGTCAGATCCAGCCGATCTGCCTCGACTGTATGCCCGGCGGACTCTTCCTCTTTGGTGGAAAGGCCGCTGGTCACAGCCGTGGCCCAGCAGGTGAAGTAATCCTGCCAGACGGATTTGTGATTCCCGTACTGATCCGTCGCAGTCTCGTTTTTCTGGATGGTGATCCGCACCCGCAAACCCGCGATGTTCATCACACCACCCCTTCCCGGAGACCGAACAGCAAAGACCGCAGCGTCAGCGTCAGACCATGATGATCGGCTTCCTCCCGATGCTCGAACAGATAGCCGAGTGCATAAAGGATCGCCACCCGCATGGTTTCCCGGACAGGAGCAAGGGCGGCGTCAGCGTTATCGTCGTTGACCGCCGCCCACTGCTCATCGGTGAGCCTTGCTACATCAGCGCAGAGCCTTCCGGCCGAGGACAGGAGGATGGCGATCATGGCGTCCTCATCCTCCGTGTCCACCCGGAGATAGCTCTTGGCTTCGTCAAGAGAAATCAGCGCCATGACCGCTCACCTCCGTTTATCAGCCGCCGGATGCAGCGCCGGTGCCGAGAGCCATGACCTGCATAGCCTCGGGCAGGATCAGCTTGCCGTCAACGCGCTGGGTGCCAATGAAGCCGACCTGATCGGTCACGGCATACAGCTCGTTCAGGCGCTTGAGGGTGCGGGCCTTGCGGTCGGCAATCCAGTAGTAATTGAAATCGCCGAAGAGCAGCACCTTCTTGTTCTTGTCCGCGGTGGCGTTGCCGGTGATGGCGGGCATATAGCTGCTGGTATAGATCGGGCGGCCCAGAATGGTATCGGGCTTAGCGACATCCAGACCCGGCTTCCAGATGTAGTTGCCGTTGAGGTCCTTCAGCAGCATCAGCTGGAGCAGCAGGGTCTCGTTGCAGAGGAAGGAAGCCTTTCTGCGGTACGGGGCCTTCAGGCTGTAATACAGCTTGTAGATGTTGTCGAAGTGGACGGTCTGGGCATTGTCGGTGACATTGCCCGCGGCAGCGGTCACGCTGGTCAGGATGCCGGTGGGCTGGCTGGGCGTGGTCTGCGGGTTGGCGGACGGGCCGGTGCCGTTGATGAAGGCATCCTCCTCCGCATTGCCGAAACGCACACCGAAGCGCTGCGCGATATACGCGGCGATGTCGAAAGCGGAATCGTTCAGGAGCTCGTTGCTGACCTTGACCATGCAGCCCAGCTTGTACGCGGAGAGCGTCTCCTGGGCGAAGGTCATATCAGACTCCTGAATGGCAGCGCCTTCCTCGATCCACGACGCGGAACCAGTGTCGGTCGCCAGCGGGATGATGCGGGAGCCGGAGTTGGTGTGAATGGTGTGAGCCAGGGTACGGAAGATGTTATTCTCCTCCAGACCCTGAACGAGCTGACGCTCAAACTCGTCGGGGACGGTATAGCCGCCGTTCTGGTCAACGCCGACAGACAGAGCGTCCCGGACTTCCGGGGAGCTGTGGCCGCGCATCATGTTCCAGAAGGCTTCACCGTACTCGGCGGTAGCGGTCGGACTCACATTCGCCTTACGGCCGGGCTTGGGATCAGCGTGCACGGGAGCGGAGGTGGCAGCGGAGAGCTTGGCGTCCATCTCCATCTGGTCCTCCAGACGGGCGATCTCGTCACCGAGCGCCTTGACGTCGGAGGCCATCTTGTTGTACTGCTCGACAGCGGAAGCCTCTACGAGACCGTTGGCGTCGCGGTGCTCTTCCAGAAAAGCCTTGGTCTGCTCCCACAGGGTATTGCGCTTGTTGCGAAGTTCGATGATCTTACTCATGATC
>Ga0326512_10001171_pt1 | contig 20877 bp, 28 predicted proteins | sample 1_2617_0518_D_FD_203652 | JGI IMG/M metagenome (GOLD analysis project Ga0326512, IMG submission 203652) | Bovine rumen microbial communities from UC Davis, California, United States - 1_2617_0518 | ecosystem: Host-associated > Mammals > Digestive system > Stomach > Rumen | place: USA... | reverse complement strand
GACTATGACCAAACAAAAGCCGATGTCGAGAAATACAAGGCAGAGCTTGAAAAATCGCAGAAAGAAAGCGCGGCAAAAATCGCCGCTATGGAGCGTTCGGGAAAAGTAAAAGATTACCTTTCGGGCAAAAAGTTTGTAAACAAAATCACACAGGACGCAATCACCGCGAAAATGTGCGAAGCATTGGGCGCAGACGAAAGCAAGGGAAAGAATCTTGATGATATTTTCGCCGAAATCACAAAAGACCAGTCGGACATCTTAAAAGACGATAACGCCCCAACCCCGCCCGTAGTTCCAGCAATGGGCGGTAAAGGCGGAAAGTCAGACGATGACGCACAGGCGCGCGCCGTTATGGGATTGCCGCCTAAAAAAGATTAAACAGGAGATTTTAAACTATGGCTAATCAGATTGCAAAGTTTAAGAAGTATGTAGCACTTCTTGACGAAGTCTATCAGAACGAATCAAAGACCGCCGTGCTTGAAAGCGACGCAACACTCGCACAGGCAGGCGCAAACGCAAATGAAATTGTTATCCCTAAGCTCGACATGGACGGCTTGGGAGATTATGACCGCAACAGTGGATATGTAAACGGCGATGTTACAATGACTAACGAAACCGTACAGTTCAACTATGACCGCGGCCGTAAGTTCAGCATTGACAACATGGATAACGAGGAAACCGCAGGGCTTGCCTTTGGTAAACTTGCCGCCGAGTTTATCCGTACTAAAGTCGTACCCGAACAGGACGCTTTCAGATTTGCTAAATATGCAAGTTTGGCAGGCACAAAGAAAAAGGAAACTTTGTCCGCTGGTACAGATGTACTCGCAGCATTGCAGCTCGCAACATCTGCAATGGACGACGACGAAGTCCCAGCAGAAAACCGCCACTTGTTCATTACATCGGCATTGCTCACAGCTGCGCAGAATGTAGACACAAACAAGAGCAAGGATATTTTGGGAGCATTTGCAACAATTACCAAAGTACCAACAGCCCGCTTTATGACATTGGTCGGATTGCTCGACGGTAAAACATCGGGCGAAACAAAGGGCGGATTTACAAAGGTTGCAACAAAGTTCAAGGCAACTACCGACGAAGCAGTTGTCGACGGCAAAACATACTACACAAGAAGCGGCGCGGGCACATCGGCTTCGCCTTATGTATTTACAGTTGTCGCAGAGCCAGCAACTGCAAGCATTGCGTCATACTATGAGGTAGACACAGACGGAAGCCACACACTTAACTTCTTGATTGCCGAAAAATCCGCAATCATGCAGTACACAAAACACCGCGTTGATAAGGCTATCCCACCCGAGGACAACCCCGACGCTGACGCATGGATCTTCAATTTCCGCGAGTATGGCCTTGCGGATATGTACGAAAACAAGACAGCGGGCGTATATGCCAGCTATAACGGCGCAGACCTTGCGCAGGGAATGAAAGCATGAAAATTGTAGGTTATAAACAACCGCAGATTGTAGCGGCACAGAAAACCGACAACAAGCCAGCAGCAGACGGCAAGAACGGCGGAAACAAGCCACAGGGTAACAAGCCAAACGGCAATAAACCACAGGGCGGAAACAAGCCACAGAATGACGCTGCAAAAGCTGGCGAAACAAAGGCCGACGAAGTCAAAGGCGACAACAAGCCAGCAGCAGACGGCAAGAACTAAGGAGCGGGCGGAATGTTCGAGAATGTAAACTACACATATTATAGCGAAACTCTAGGGCGTTCCGCCGTGCCAACCGAAGCGGACTTTAACCGATACGCCGATGATAACCGCCTTTTTATGAAAGGCTTAATCAATGACGGAATCGTAACAGAGCGGGAAGAAAACGGAATCGACAACGCCGTTTGCAGAATGATAGAAATTGACTATCTGACCGAGCAGGAAGCAAGCGGAGCGGCAGCCGAAAGCGGCGGCAGCGTAGCAAGTGAAAGCATAAACGGCTATTCATACAGCTACGACAAAACAGCCCAGCAGGAAGCCGTAAAACGCAACGCCAAGAGCGCAGCAGAAAAGAAAATCGACATCATCAAACTGTATAACAATTATCGCGCGGGGGTTTGCTAATGAGCCGACCAATACCCGCGTGGCTTTTGGTACACGATTGTGTATTGAAGCGTAAAACAGGCATAGACCGAAACCGAAACCCGACCTACTCCGAAACCGTTTTAAAACGCGTCCGAATCGGCGCGACCTTTCAGACAATACGGGGCAATATCGGGGAAACCAAAGCCGACACCCTAACGCTTTTCATTGACGCGGCAAACACGCAATTTGAAACAACGGCGGGTGAAGCTACGGCGGCAATTATCCCGATAGAAACGGACGCTATAACATGGAACGGCAAAGGCTACACCGTGCGCAGCGTTACGCCATGCTACACGCAGGGAACAGCCCCGCACCATTGGGAGATTACACTTGAATAAAAACGGTTGTGTTACATTCACGGTAAAAGCCAACTTCAACGACGCGGCAACAAAGGCGCGAATCAGCGCGGCAATACATAAAGCGCAGATAAAACTTGACCAGCAAGTTATAACTGACAGCAATTTTTATTGTCCGCTGAAAACGGGAACATTGCAGAAATCGGCGATTATTAACACCGTATTAGGCAGCGGCCTTGTAAAATGGCGTACACCATACGCCCGCGCCCAATACTACGGCGTAAACTTCGACCGCAGCAAAGACCCGAACCCGAACGCCTGCGCCAAATGGTTTGAAGCGGCAAAAGCCCGAAAATTGAAAGATTGGGAGAAATTAGTAAATGATACAATCAAAAATAGCTGAAACAATCAGCGCATGGGTGGAAACAGCCCTCGAATTGCCTTTTACTATTTTCTGCGATTTGATACCCGACGAGGACGCGGACGGGGCTTGTATAAGGCACGACCCGACCCCAGCGGCAGAAAAACGCTTTATCGACGGCACGCGCGAAGTTTCGTGGAACTTCACATTTTTTACAAGATGTAAGGACGCAGAGGACGCGCGCGAATACGGAAAGCAGATTGTAGACAAATTGGACGGCGCAACAATCGAAAGCACCGAAAACATAGAAATAGATTGCGAAGCGGTAACGCTCCCGCAGTTTATCGAAACGGACGCAAAAGGTTTTACGACCTATTCGCAGTCCGTAAAATGCACATTTTTAGAGGAGTAAAAAGACTATGGGCGATTTAGTAAAAAAGACCAAGATTGTGCCGTTTATCAACACCAGCACAACAACAACTCCGTCATGGACACAGATTAAAAAATCAACATCGTTCACCCTTGCAATGAATCCGCAGACCAAGACTTTTGATTTTATTTCCAGCGAAACCCCGCAGAATGAAATCGACAGCTACCAGCCAAGCCTTGCGCAGAGTATCACAATGTTTAAGGGCGAGGACGATTACGAAGCAATCTTTGATATGCTTTTCAACCGCGCTACAGGAGCAGAAGCACACCGCGACGCTTTGATTGTATTCTACAAAGAAAGCTACACACCAACAGGAGAAAGCCAGCCTACATATTTCAAGTGTTGGAAAATCGACGCGCTCGTTGTAATCAATCAGCTCGACAGCGTAAACGAAAACATCGACTTTGACCTTAACCTCAACGACATTGAAAATGGCGCGGTTACAGTTTCAAACGGTGCTCCGACATTCGTTGCAGGCACATGGAACGGCAAAACATTCACACCTGCGTCGTAATGATTGAATTAAAAAAATCAAGGCTGCCCGAATCCGTAGAGGTTGACGGCAGCCTTTACACTATCCACACATCATTTAAATATTTTCTCCGTTTTATTGAATTGCTGGCCAATAAAGACATAAAGCCGCAAGATTTTGATTTTATGTACAAAAGCAAGAAACCACAGGACAGGGAAAGCGGATTGATTGCCCTAGTACAATTCTGCAACCCGCCGCAGATCTTGCCGCATACCGACAAATTAGAGGGCAGCAGTGAAAAAGCCGTCGATTACACTATCGACGCGGATTATATCTTCGCGGCCTTTATGGAGCGTTACGGAATCGACCTAGTCGAAAGCGATATGCACTGGTATAAGTTCCAAGCTCTATTTAAGGGATTACACGACACAAAATTAAACGAAATCATCGGCTACAGATTGTGGGAAAACACCAGCGGAAAGCGCGACGCATACACCCGCCAAATGGAGAAATTAAAAACGGCGTGGGAATTGCCGCAGGAATCGGACGAAGAGGACGAGGACTTAAAAGCCTTTGAAGCCCTGCTTTATTCTAACGAATGACTATATACACAGAGGTCAAAACATGATAATTGAACAGCGGCTATTAACACCAAACGAGTGGTCACGGCCACAGCTAAAAATCAAAGAGTTTAAAGCAATCGTAATACATTGGACGGCAAACCCAAACGCGAACGCAAAACAGAATTGGCTCTATTTTGAAGCCAAAAAAACAGGCATGAGCAGCTACGGCTCGGCTCATTACATCATCGGGCAGGACGGCGAAACAATACAGGCAATTCCCGACAATGAAATTGCCTACCATTGCGGCAGCAGCCAAAAAGACCCAGCAAGCGGGCAGATTTACACAAATTACGCGCGTAAAAAGTTCGGACATTTTGCCGTATATTGGCAGACTACAAGCCCGAACTTTTGCACAATCGGCGTTGAATTGTGCCCGACAGATAACGACGGCCATTTTACCGAAAGAACAATAAACGCCGCCGTTGAATTGTGCGTGCATTTATGCAATAAGCACCACCTCACCGCGGACGACATCACCACACACCACGAAATAGTCGGCTGGAAAGATTGCCCGCGATTATGGACGAAGCAGCCCGAACTATTAGACGCTTTCCGCGCGAGCGTAGCAGACGCACTCGCACGGCAGGGGGTCTAAAATGTGGGAAACAATCAGCACAGTATTAACCAGCGCGAACGCATGGCAAGTTTTAATTTTCCTCGCAATCGCGGTTTTTATTTTTGTAATTTTGGTAAAAGGCGGCGTTATTGCCATAAAAACAAAGCATTTTAGAATCGGGCAGGCAGAAATAGAGCGGGAAACAATCCGCCGACAGGTAGAAGCCGCGCACGATTTTATTATGAGCATTGAGGGCAAAATCAACGCCGAAACATCGCACTATAACGGATATTTCACCAAGTTTATTTTAGAGCGCGTATATGACAAGGCGATTGAATGGATAATGTTTAATCATATCAGCAATACGCCCATGTATGTACAGGACAAGCAGGACACCGTCTGCAATTTAGTATACACATTCGACATCGGCGACGAGTTCAAGACACCCGAGTTTAAAAAGCGTATGTGTAATTGGACGCAGGAACTAATAGCGAAGCTCGTACAAACACGCGAGCTTTACAACAAATAGGGGGATAAAATGAGCGAGGAAAAACCAGCAGAGAAAAAGCACAACAAATTAACATCAGTAAAGCTATGGGTGACACTATGGGCTATTGCCATGGTTTCATTTATCGTAATTGCCAACCGCACGGAGTTTTTGAACATCGCGCAGCCGCTTTGTTTCGTTCCGCTCGGCTATTTGGGCGTGAATGTATGGCAAAAAAAAATTTATGAGGATAGCGCAAAATGACAATAGCGGGCTGGATAATTACGGGGCTTGTATTTGCTCTTGTCGCTACATTAGGAATCGGAGCAACAGCCCTTAAAATGGAACGCAAGCGGCACGAACGGGAAGAAAACAAAATCAGACAAGAGGGGGCGGAAAATGCGCAGCACACAGCGGACATTATCACCGAAGCAGAAAAGATTAAAAACAATGCTAACACGGGCAATCATTCTAACGATTTGCATACTATGGCCGACCAGCTGCACCACTACGCGAACGGCGGAAAATAACCCCGCCCCGAAATACTACCCGCCCGACCCATACACCGCCGACGGCGTTCTCGTATGGGAAGAAATAAAGGACGGGCAGACATTCACGGCCAGCGAGGACGGAATCTTCCTGCCGTGGTGGTATTGGCAGCAAGTCTATAACTACATTGTAAACACACAGAGCGCGCAGGAAATCGCCAGCGGGGAAAACTGACTATAAAAGTATGAGGATAACCTGCGAAACAAAAGACACCCTGCCGCTATCCGCTTTGACCGAGTTTCAAGGCGGATTAAAGAAGCGCACGGCAGAAGATACAAAGAAAATCGAAAAGAGCATAAACGACTACGGATTTGCAACGCCTTTTTTTGTATGGCGGCATGACGGCATAAACAGCGTATTAGACGGCCACGGCAGACTACAGACATTAAAGGAAATGCAGAAGCGCGGCGAAGAAATCCCCGCCCTGCCCGTCGTATATATCGACTGCGCCAACGAAGCAGCCGCCAAAAATCTATTATTACGCATTTGCAGCACATACGGCGAAATGACAGCGCAAACCGTCCGCGACTTCATTAAAGAGCTAGAAATCGCGTTCGACGATATACGCCTGCCATGCGGCACAATCGACCTCACCCCGCTAGATAAAAAGAAAATGGACGACACTAAAAAGACATTGCGCCAGCAATTTCTAGTGCCGCCGTTTTCCGTATTAGACACCCGCCAAGGCTATTGGCAAGACCGCAAAAAGCAGTGGAAAAGCATAGGCATAAAATCCGAAGAGGGGCGCGACAATAAGATGTTGAAGCACCTCAAAGAAAACGCCAGCAAAGTGAACGGCGGCGCAGAAAACACATTGAGCGAAGTATCAATCTTTGACCCCGTATTATGCGAAACAATGTATACATGGTTTTGTATGCCACACGGCAGCGTATTAGACCCATTCGCAGGGGGGAGCGTTCGGGGCATTGTAGCCAGCTATAAACACATGAAATACACGGGCTTTGACATTCGCCCCGAACAGGTAGAAGCCAACGAAAAACAAAAGGTGATCTGCGACGGCAACGAATACGCCCCGCAATGGATTTGTAAAGACAGCGCGAAAATGGGCGAAGTGCTGGGGGGGGGCGAAATGTACGATTTTGTATTTAGCTGCCCACCCTATGCAGATTTAGAGAAATACAGCGACATTGACGGCGACATCTCAAATATGGATTATCCGCAGTTTTTGGAAACATACCGCGCAATTATCAAGGCGGCCGTTTCACATCTGAAAGATAACCGCTTCGCCGTTTTCGTAGTCGGCGAGGTACGAAATAAAAAGACGGGCGAATATTATAATTTTGTACCCGACACAATAAAGGCATTTGAGGACGCGGGCTTAAAATATTACAACGAAATCATATTGCTAAATGTAGCAGGCGGGAAAGCGTACACAGCAGGACACGACGCAAAAAAAAGCCGCAAGATTGCAAAAGTACATCAGAACATACTCGCATTTGTAAAAGGCGACGCAGACGAAGCGGCGAAAATCCACGAGCAGGTTTTAGTTTTCCTCAAAGGAAACAGCAAAGAAGCTAACGCCGATTTAGGCGACTTCCGCGCCGATAACTGCATATTGCCCGAAATGTTCGAGTAAATCCGATTTTTCCGAAACGGTGGCACAATGGGCAGAAAGAAAAAGATTTATAAAAAAGCAGATATTCTCGAAGCCATAAAAGGCAGCGGCGGCATAGTAACAACCGTCGCCCTCGCCCTAAATTGCGATTGGCACACCGCAAAGGCAAACATAGAGAAATACGAAGAAACCCGCGAAGCGTTCGACGGCGAATTAGAAACGGGGCTGGATTTGGTAGAGGGCAAAGCATACCAGCAGGCAAAGAACGGCGACGGCGCAATGATACGCTTTATTTTAGCAACCAAAGGTCGCAAACGCGGCTACGGCGAAACAGCCCCGCAAGAATTGGACGACGCAGAGGATAACGAGCTGACAATCGAAATAGTGGACGGCGACGATGAAGATTAAATCTAACACGCTATTTGCAAAGAAATATAATAAACTCTTCCGCTGGATAATGAAGCACGAATACACCGAGTACACGCTGACAGGCGGCCGCGGTTCGTGCAAATCCTCGTTTATATCGCTATGTATAATTATCTTGATTGTGATGTTTCCGCAATTCAACGCGCTAATTATCCGCAAGAACGCGAACACATTACGCACCAGCGTTTACGAGCAAATCATTTGGGCGATTGAACGCTTAGGGCTACGCAGCCGCTTTAAAATCCCGAAATCAGAAACAAGCGCGCTCCCGATTGTATACCGCCGCAAGAACGGCACAAAGCAATACATCATTTTCAGAGGTTGCGACAATCCCGAAAAGATTAAATCAATCAAGATTGCGCAGGGCTATTTTGGCCTTATTTGGTTTGAGGAAAAAACCGAGTTCACACCCGCAGAGATACAGAATGTTAAAGTATCAGCAATGCGCGGCGGCAGCAAGTTCTATGTATTTGAATCATACAACCCGCCAAGCGCAAAACGCCATTGGTGCAACACCGACGCACGCACGCCGAAAAAAGACCGCGTCGTTTTCCACACCACATATTTAGACATACCTCGCGAATGGCTCGGCGAAGCAATATTAAACGAAATCGAGTACACCAAGGAAACAAACGAGCGCGCATATCGCAATATATTTTTAGGAGAGCCAACGGGCACAGGATTAAACATCTTTGAAAACATCGAGCTGCGCGAAATCACCGACGAGGAAATCGCAACCTTTGATTATGTATACAACGGCATAGACTGGGGATATTACCCCGACCCGTTCGCATGGGGTCGAATGTGCTACGACGCGCGCAAAGCTACGCTATACATCTATGACGAATTATATTTATACAAACATGGAAACATACAGGCCAGCAACGCGCTGCAGGAATACCTCGAAGAGCAATGTTTAGACGAGGACGGCAAACCGCGCTTTAATGTTATGGCCGACAGAATCGAAGCCGACAGCGCAGAACCGAAAAGCGTAAACGATTTTTATAAATGGGGCTGGAACATACGCGGCGCAAAGAAAGGCGCGGGCAGTTTGGAAGCGGGCTATAAATGGCTGCAAGGTTTACGGGCGATTGTAATAGACCCCGTGCGCTGCCCGAAAATGGCCGACGAGTTCACATTATACGAATACGAAATCGACAAGCGAACGGGCGAAATAGTAAGCGGCTACCCGCAAGGCCAGCCCGACCACGGCATGGCATTAACACGCTATGCAACAGAACCGATATGGCGGCACGGTGGCGAGTAAAAACAGCCCCGCAGACGCGCTACAGATAAGTTTAAAACTACTTTGTGGCATAAATCGACAAATAACACGGGCGCAGACAAAACGGCGCGTTATTGGCAATTTTCCGCAAATGACTATAAAAGCGAGGATATACAATGTTTGAAAAGATTAAGGGGTTTTTTATGAACATACTAGGGTTATTCCACAACTACACAATTAAAGACATTACGGGCATTGATACGAACATCAGCGCGGAAATGTACAACGCAATAGAATTGTGGTCGGCCATGATGAGCGGTCAAGCTCCATGGAATGACAAAGCCCCACCATGCGGCGTGTTAGACCAAATCGCGGGCGAATTGCACATCATGGTTTCGCGCGAAATCGGGCTAGATGTTGAGAATGAAGCCATACGCCCAGCAATGGAGCATATAAACAAGAACGTCGATAAAATCGTCGATTACATCGCGCTATTAGGCGGCTGCATTGTCCGCCCTATTTTCAGCAATAGCAAATTACAGTATGAAACATTGCCGCTTGGTAATTATCTGCCGACCCGCTACGACTTCGACGGCACACTAACGGGCGCGCTAATTATGAAGCCGATTGTAAACGGCTCTAAAAAATGGCTGCTAACAGAAAATCACACATTCGAGAATAACGCGCACACCGTAGAGTGTACCCTTTACCGCAACGAGGGCGGCTCATTACGCAAAACAACGCTGGCAGATTGCCCGCAGACAGCAGACATCACACCGATTTACACATGGCGGAATGTAAAGCAGCCTATGATTATCGAGTTTAGAGCGCACACCCTAAACAAGATTGACGGCTCAAATGTTCCCGTGCCAATCATCGCGGGTGCAGAGGATTTAATCAAAGAAGCCGATGAACAATTCGAGCGCATGAATTGGGAGCAGCGCGGCGGAGAAATGCGCGTATTTGCAGACCGCGATATGTTCGCCAAACGACAGAAGCGCGACGGCAAAGAATCGGGCGTAAAAATGACACCCGATTTGAATAGATTGCTCGTACAGGTAGAGGGCGACGGCAGCGCAGAGGGTAAGAAAATCACCGAACACGCCCCGCAGCTACGAACAGCCGCACAAAACGAAATGTTACAGCAGATTTTCCGCCGTATCGAATTAACAAGCAAAATGGGAAAAGGCACAATCTCTGACATGGAGAGCGTACAGCAGACCGCCGAACAGTACAACGGCGGCCGTAAGAAACTCTATGCGCTTGTAGATAACATCGAGGACGAAATCGAAACAAAATACCAGCAATGCGCAAATGTATTGGCACACATGGCCGCAGCCTATAAGCTCGGTTCAAACAATGCAAAAATAACAATCACATGGAACGAGGACGCAACCCGTAAAGACATGACCGCGGCTAAACAATTAGCAATGCAAGAAATCAACACGGGCGTTAAAAATAAATGGGAATACCGCCGCGACTTCTACGGCGAGGACGAAGCGAAAGCAAAGGCCAATGTTCCCGAAGAACCAGCAGCCCCCGACCCTTTCACATTTGGAGCGTAAACAATGGCAAAACACAACAAACAGAAAAAAGAAATCACAAAGAACGACCGCGCCGTTTTGAACGGGCTGCGCTATGCAATCAATCATTACCCATTGCACCGCCGCATAGTATTTGCATGGCGAATTATTCGGGGTAAGTTTTAGCCCATGCTCCCGCCGCGCTATTTGGACGGCTTGTCCGATGAAATCATAGAAATCTACTCACAGCTTGAAAGCGACATATTGCAGGACATGGCGCGCCGCATTGCCCGCGTTGGTAAAATTACCGACATGACCAAGTGGCAGGCGCAGATGTTAGCCGAAGCGGGCGGACTAAAAAAGAACATCTCGCGGGTCCTAGCGAAATATGACAAAGCAATCGTCAAGCAGGTAAAAGACACATTCACCGAAGCATTAGAAACCAGCGCGAAAAACGACAACCGCATTTTTAAGGCGGCAACAGGGCGGACAGTATCAGCCCCGAACGCGCAGCAGATGTTAGCAACTATTCAGAAATGCCACAGCGACCTTTCACGATTAACGCTTACAACAGCAGCAACAACGCAAACGCAATTTGTACGGGAAGCAAACCGCGTCTACATGAACATACAAAGCGGCGCGTTTGATTACGATACAGCCATGAAAGACGCGGCCGATGAATTGGCAAAGCGCGGCATTACTACGGTACAGTACGAAAACGGGCGACCCGTTACGCGCTCAATAGAATCAGCCGTCCGCATGAACATTTTAACCAGCGTAAACCAAACGGCAGCAAATCAGACGCTAAACAACTGCGAGGAATTGGACTGCGACCTCGTCGAAACATCGGCACACATCGGAGCACGCCCCGAACATGAGGAATGGCAAGGGCAGATTTTCAGCAGAAGCGGCAACAATAAGAAATACCGCCCCTTTTCCGTTTGCGAATTGGGAAGCGTTACGGGAATCTGCGGCATAAATTGCAAACATTCATTTTATCCGTATTTTGAGGGCATGGCCGAGCATTACACCGAAAAAGAACTCGACGAAATGGCCAGCGAGGAAGTGAACTTCAACGGGCAGAAAATGACGCGCTACGAGGGCGAGCAGAAGCTGCGGGGCATTGAGCGCAATATCAGACACTACAAGCGGCAGGCATTGACCGAGGAAGCGGCGGGCGTAGATAACACAAAAGCGCGCCGTAAATTGGGCGAATGGCAAGCAGCGGCGCGGGATTTTACCCAGCAGACAGGCATAGAGCGCGACAGGGCGCGGGAATACATCGGCACAAAGACAGGAAAGCAGCCGCGAGGAATCGAACCTCGGCAAACGCTGCAGCCACCAACGCCGACAACAACCGCAACACCAGCGGCAGCAGTAAACCCGCCAAGCGTTGCAACCGTACAAGCAACACAAGAAAAATTAAATACTTTAGTGGATAATCCAAAGAGCCAAGCCCGCGAATATGCCGAGCTATTAAAAATTGATAGCCGCCCTGCGCTCGCATTTGAAAAGCAGCCTACAGAATCGGACATTATCGCAAGACTTGCGGGCGGAGATAAAACAACAGGCAGTTGTTCCAGCGTAGCAAATGCCTATATTGCAAATAAAGGTGGTTTTGATGTATTGGATTTTAGGGGCGGCAAAAGTCTAGAATTATTTGCAAGTAGAAGTACATCGCTAGAAATGGCAAAGTTTAACGGCGTAGAAAGTTACACGGTAACGGAAACAAACCAAATAAAGGCTGGCTATGAACTATTAAACCACCTTGAAGTCGGCAAAGAATATAAACTGGGGGTCGGCCGTCATGCGGCAATCGTAAGAAAACTAAAGGACGGTAAGCGGCAGTATTTGGAAATGCAAAGCTCGGGCGGGAATGGCTGGAAAAACTTCGATGAAAGCACATTTAAAGATAGATTTGCTTGTAAGATACGCCGAAAATATTATCAAACCGCTTATTTAATTGAGCTTGAATCATTATCAAAAAGTCGCGAGTTTATAGAGTTAATGCAGTATTTAAATACAGCAGAAAGCGCACAAATTAAAGGTATAGGGGGCTGGGCTAAATGATTTTTGAAAAAGAATCTGACGATAAAATGATTTATTGGGTAGACCCCGAGGACGACAGAGAAGATACAATACTCTTTTCGTTTGACGGAAAAACCGTTTTTAATTTTTGGCAAGATTACCCCGAAAAGTTAAGCCCCGAGCAAATACGGATATTTAAAAAAGAAAATCCGACACTTGCGGCATTAAAACCGACAAACAAAGCATAAAATAGCCCCATATCCGCGCTAGAAACAAGTTTAAAACTACTTTCTAGCATAAATCGACAAATTACCCGTCCGACACTAAAACGGCAAGTTTAAAGCGATATTTCAGCCCTGCACGATTGCGGGGCTTTTTTCATGCCTAAATGACTATAAGGATATGAGAATAATATCAGATGAGCTATTCGCGCGGCTCGTTAAAGAATTGGCGAAAGACGAAAAGGTGGCAATTTTCCAGCAGCTTCTGTTATCGCCTAAAAAAGACGAAACAGCCCCAGCCGAAGAGGAAAACACAGAGCCACAGCAAGGGGGCGATAAATGAATTATGGCAGAGTGACACCCCGCCCAAGGCAGGGAACAACAGGCATTAGCGTAGAGGAAGATTTACACGCTAACGAGGGCGCATGGATTAGCCCGCCCGACCGAGTAGCAGCCGTTACCGTTGCCGTCCATATTCCCGCCAATGAATCCGCGACATTTGTAATTGAAACATCATGCAACAGAGCGGACACAATCGGCGAAAATGGCGAGGGGGGCTATTGGGATAACCCGTTCGGCGAGGGCACAATATTAAACGAAAATACCGTTTTAATGCTGGCAAACGCAGTAACAGGAATCCGCGTCCGATGTATCAGCGCAAGCTCGACAATAAACGTTTGCTTTGTGGGGTAGCCTATGAAGTATTACGGCCTAATCATGCCGTCCGTTTTCCCTACGGGCGTATTTATCCAAAGTATCGAGCAAACAGGCAGCTCCGATGAATCAGAGGGAATCAACACATTAACCGTAACAATGACAAACCAGCAGACCGCGCAGTTTCAAGTCAAAAACGGCAAGACAGGAACGGGCGCGACCGTAGAAACCGCTGGAATGTTCGGTTTTTACATCGACAACAACACGGGCGATTTAATGCTTTCCTATAGCGGAAACAACGCGCCCGCCCTATCAATCAACAGTAACGGCGAATTGATATACACATACTAACAAAGGAGATTTGAAAAAATGGGAACAGTAAACCTCGGACAGGTCGCCGCCCTAATCCAAAGCGTAAGCGCGGAAGCATTAGCAGAGGGCGCAGCACCAACAGTAAGGAACGCGGGAACAAAAGCAAACGCGCAGTTAATTTTTGGTATTCCCGTAGCTACAGCATTGAGCCACAATATCCCGCGCTTAGTGCCTAAAGATATTACATCATACATTACCGACGGCACATTTTGGAAGCGTTTAGCGGGCACAAACGGCTACGCGCTATTTGAAGATATTTATGTCGGCGATTATTTCAAAATGAGCCGCGCCATATCAGCATACGAGCGCACAGGGCAGTATCAAACAACAGGCTCGCAGTATGTAACCATTGCGGGGCTTGATACCATGATGAACAACGGCGACCAAGGGAGCGGAATTACATATCACCATGCCGTCATGGTTGCGAGGCAAGGTTTTGGCGGCACGCAGCACTTCGGCCGAAGCCGCATGAACGCGACAAACACCACCGAGGGCGGCTATAAAGCAAGCGAAATGAATACGCTCGTTTTGGGCGATGTAGTAAGCGCAGGAAGCACCGCTGCCGACGCGACAATTAACCAGCAGCTCTACGCAGAGTTTGGCGCACATTTGAAAACCACCCGCGAGCTGGTATCAAACGCAATCAACGCCACAGGCTACAACAGATTTGGAAGTGCGACAGGTTGCGCAAGTAACTGGGAATGGATAAGCGCGCAGGCTATTTTAATGAGCGAGGTCGAAGCCTACGGCTCTATAGCTTGGAGCAGTTCGGGTTATGACACAGGAAACGCAAACCGACAGCTGCCGCTTTTTGCATTTAGCAAACAAGCACAAAATAACCGTTTGGCTTATTGGTGGCTAAAAGATATTGCGTCCGCCGCTCATTTCTGCTATGCCAACTACCGTGGCGTTAGCTCCTTCGACTACGCGAGCCTTGCGTACTATTACGTTCGTCCCCGCTTCATCTTAGGGGCATAGCCCCGCAATCCGCTAATCTCCGCCCCGTGCGGGCGGGATAGCGGAAAAATGACTATAAGTACAAAAGGTTTATAAAATGAGTGTTCTGAAAAACTTGCAGAATCTAAGCGATTTAGAGTTTTACAAATGCGCCGAAAAATTGCAGGACGACATCACAGATTTTGCGCTGCGTAACTTCGGATTAAAGCGAAGCCCGCGAAGCGTAAATCAGATAATCAAAGATATTGAGGAAGCAGACCAAGAAACCATAAACGGGATTTTTGCGAAATACGGCAAGAAACCGAATCAAGGTTTTAATAGCGAGTTTCCCGAATGGTTTATCGAAAACCGCAAGCTGCATTTAATCGCATTTACAGACACGCTAATTGAAAACATCATAGCCGCCAACATCATACACCCCGTAACAATCGCGGAATGTGACCAGCGGCGATGTTTACAAGACGCGGCAATCGGCGTTTGCGGAAACCTCTACCGAGAGTTTCAATATCTAAAACGCCATTTGCCTATAAATCTAAATTGGATAGCGGGCACTATTGCGCTAATCCAATACGAGGAAAAATTATTGAAAGGTTGGCGACAATCAGACAATAAAATCCGTAACAAAATACAGAATAAACAAGGGTAAGATTTGTTATTGCGTCCGCCGCTAATTTCTGCAATGCCAACAACAATGGCAATAGCATTGTAATGACGCAATTAAAACGCTATAATAAAAGCAGAGGTGAAAACATGGGCGTTTTAATTGATTTGACAGGCAAACAATTTGGAAGCTGGCTAGTGCTTTATAAATCGGGAACAACAGCAAACAAAGCGGCGGTATGGCGTTGTAAATGTATGGAGTGCGGCAGAGAATACGACATCGTGGGGGCTTCGATTAGAAACGGATTAAGCAAAAAATGCCTAGCATGTGCCGCAAGAAAATCAAAAACAAAACCGTTCAGCAAAGACCCAATAAAAACTGTTTTTATGGGCATGAAACAAAGATGTTACAACGAAAAACATATATCGTATAAACACTATGGAGCAAGAGGAATAAAGATTTGCTCGGAATGGTTGGAAAACCCACAATCATTTTATGAATGGGCATATAACAACGGATATAAAAAAGGAATGAGCATAGACCGCATAAACGCAAACGGAAATTACGAGCCGTCAAATTGCCGTTTTATCACAATGGCGGAACAACAGGAAAACAGGCATATAAACATTATGATTGAAATTGACGGTAAAAAGAAATGTTTGCAGGAATGGTGCGACATTTACCACATCAACAGAAACACCATTGTTTCAAGAGTAAAAAGAAACGGCATAACATACGAGGAAGCATTAAAACAAAAGAAAAAATAATGCGAAATCAGAACCCCGAAAAGACTATAAAAATATAAAAGCGTTCGCTCCACGGACGCATTATATAAATCATTATTCGGGGGCTATTATGGCAAAGAAGAAAACGGAATTAACAGAAGAAGAGCGCGGCGCGATAGAATCGCAAATCCGCACGCTCCAATCAAGGCTAGACGCGCCAACTAGCGATATTGGCGATTGGAAGATTATCAAGATTTACGAAGCGCGATTAAGCGGCGAGAGCGACCCTTATAATTTTGAGGAATTAAAAGCAGCCCGCCAAGCAGTACGCGACGAAATCAACGCGCTACAGGCACAGCTGGCCGAATCCAGCAAGGGGGAATAATGCAAAAAGGGATTGTATTATCACAGGCGGACATTAAAAAGATTATCGCCGAACACTTCAAAGTCAAAGAAGATAAAGTCGTCCCGACCCGCTACAGCTTTATAGTTTTGGAAGAAGAGGACGACGGCAAACCGCACATCAAGGGAAATTAGCGGAAAATAGGGGAAAATTTCCCCTATTTTTTTTACCCATACGAAAACGCAAAAAATGACTATAAGAGTATGGCAAACGATAGCGAAGTAAACATCGGCACAAAAGTCGACGAAAGCGGCCTAGATAAAGGCCTTAAAAGCGTAAAAAACAAAGTAAACAACGCCGCAAAAGATATGAACAAGGGCGCGAAAGCAACGAACGCCCTCAAAACAGCATTTAACGAAACAGGCGGCGCGGCTTCATCATTTGCAAGCAAAATGGGAAGCGTAGCCAGCAGCGGCGGCGCAGTTGCAGCAGGAATCACCGCCGCAATATTGGCAGCTAAAAAGTACATCGAAACCCTCAAACAGGCAAACGAAGCCTACAAGGTGCAGACGAAAGCGGAAAACGCCCTCGCCAAAGCAGCCGAAAATAACCCGTATCTGAACCGCGACAGCGTCCGCAAATTGCAGGACTACGCAAGCGAATTGCAGAACATCAGCAACTACGGCGACGAGGGCACAATCGACATAATGGCGCAATTAGCCAGCACAGGACGCACCGAAGCCGAAATAATGAAAATTATGGGCGCGGCCGCAGATTATGCAGCAGCAAAGCATATTGATTTAAGAACCGCAGCCGAAACCCTTAACGCCACATATAGCGGAATGGCGGGAGCTATGGGGCGGCAGATTGCCGACATTAAGGATTTAACCGACGAGCAATTAAAGAACGGCGACGCTATAGATTTAATCGCGCAGAAATACAAAGGATTTGCACAGGAAGCAGCGGACAGCGGCACACAGGCAAAAAACGCTTTCGGCGACTTCATGGAATCGCTGGGAAGATTAGCAAACCCGACATTTGAAGCATTGAGCCAAAAAGCAAAATCATTTTGGGAATCAATGACCGAACACATGAACAAGTTTAACGATGTTCTTGAAACCGCAAGCCGAAAATGGGGCGGCATAAAAAAAGCCGTGTCCGAGGGTGTAGAAGTCATTAACACAATTTACACCAATAATATAACGGGCGAAACGAGAGGTGGCGAAAAGCTACAGACCACGGAATATTTGCAATGGCTGGAAAAAGAACTGCAATGGAAAAAAGACTTAACAGCAGAGGAAAAACAAGCTTTAGTTTATATAAACGAAGAACTTAGACGCCGCGAGCGTGCGGCAAAATATGCGGAAGAAGAAGCCGAAAAGGAACGCAAGCGCACAGAGGAACTTAACAAACAAAACGCGGCAAAGAAAGAAGCGGACGATTACGCAAAGGCCAGCAATCAGAAATTACAGGAGAGTTTAAACGTCCTCGAAGTTGAAGCAAAGGCAAGGGGCGAAGCCGTAAGCGCGCAAGATAAATACAATGTCTATCTGCAATCGTACATTGATTTAATGACCAAAACCGAGGGGCTTATTAAAGAGGGCTACCCCGTAGAACAGAAGCGGCTCGAACAGCTCAAAGAAGCAAAGAAAGCCGTAGAAGAAGCCGCCGACGCAGAAGCAAAGCTCGCCGCCGCTATCGAATTGACACGCGCAGCAACCGAAGCCCTTAACAGCGCAAGCCGACACTTAACACCAGCCGCAGAACTCGAAGCCGAAATCAAGCAGCTAGAGGAAATTAAGGCGAAAATCGAAGCCATGAGCGACGCGGAAATAGCAGCAGCGCAGAAAGGACAGGAAGCCCAGCTCACCAAATCCGAGATTTTAGCGGGATTGAACGAAGCCGAAAAACAGGCAACACTCGCCAAAGTAGAAGCAATCACGGCCACAGAGCAAAGCTGGTGGGATAAATACGCCGACCAGCAACAGCAGATGTTAGAGCTAAAACAGAAAATCGACGAAAGCGAGGTATTGAGCGAAGAGGAAAAAGTCAACGCATTAAAGGCTATTGATGAATCATACAGCCAAAGCCGCAAGCAGCAGTTCGCAGATCTTGCAACCGAAATAAAAGGCTATACCGACCAAGCCGTGCAGATTGTACAACAGGCGGCACAGCTGCAGCTCGATGTAGTAAAGAATCAAGCCACCGCCGAACAAGCAGAGCTTGAAATCAAATACCGCAAAGGCGAAATCGGCGAAGAGGAATACAACAAAAAAGTAGCAGAATCGAAAAAGAAAGCCGCTAAAGAGCAGTACAAAATACAAATGTGGCAGTGGGGCGCTAGCATACTACAGGCAACGGCAAACATTGCGCAGGGTATTTCTATGGCAATCGCACAGGGCGGCGTTGCTGGATTGATTACAGGCGCATTAGTAGGAGCAGCGGGCGCGGTACAGATTGCAAGCATTATCGCAAGCAAACCAACCCCGCCGAGCTTCTCAACGGGCGGTATTATTCAAGGCAGCTCCACACACGGCGACAATATCGCAGCCAACCTAAACAGCCGCGAAATGGTGATGAATATGAGCCAGCAAAAAGCCTTGTGGGACTTCATCAACGGCGGCAGCAATGGCGGCGCGGGCGGTACAAACATCGTAATAAATAACAGCGCGGCTAATTTAGTACGGGCGCAGCCGCAAATCACTAAAGACAAAATCGAATTATTGATTGACGCGCGCGTAAATGACAGCCTTAAAAACGGCCGCTACAATACCAGCCTAAACATGGCACAGCAGGGCATGAGCGGCGATTTTTACGGGATTTAAGGGGGAAACATGGCTATAAATTGGAGCGCATACTGTAACACCGATTTTTACGGGCAGGACGGCGGATATAAAGAGAACACCGAAAAAGTGGAATTTAAAAGCGGGCGCACGATTGAATATTTGAAAAACAGCGCAGCAAAGAAAACGCACGCCCTCAATATTTCACTAAAAGACAAGGGCACGCCCAAGACCGACGGCAAAACCGAGTTTGAACATTTTCTCTATTGGTACGAAAACACCGCAAAAAGCGGCACAATCCCGTGCAACCTAACCGACATCATAACGGGCAGCGGCACAAAGCAGTATTTAATCAAAGTAGAGGGCTGGACAGGCCAGCGCACAAAAGAAGTGAGCCTAAAACTTGAAGAGGTTTAACCATGAATATTTACAGACAATTAGCAGAGGGCGGCGGCTTTAATCTGCCCTTTTTGGTGCATTTATCCAGCCCCGACAACGCAACGCACATTTATTTAATCAACGATAATCAAGATATGACATTCGGCGGCCACACATACGCGGCAAGTAATTTTACATACACGCCGAACAATACGGGCGATAGTTCTTTCAGCGTCGAAATCGTAGAACATGATGAAATTATCGACATTTTGGAAAAAAACGACCATTTACAATTTGAGATTATCGGAGTATTTAACGGCGAAGAAGTACAGCCAATAAGCGTATACAAACACAAATACGGAAGCGTTGAGTGGAACGGTATGAAAGCAATATTTAAGCTGAACAAAGACGACCGCGGCGGCATGACATTCCCCGCATTGATTTTCAACAGCTACAACAACAGGGGGAATAATTGAAATACGACGATTTGCTCAATATTCCGTATAAGCCGCACGGACGGACTAAAGAAGAGGGGTTCGACTGCTACGGAATCGCCGTCGAAATGTGCAAACGCGCGGGCACGCCATTAAAAGATTTATACGATATTGCAACATTGCCGACAGAATCAGTCAATGACTATATAAACGGTGGCGTAAATGTCCGAAAAATCGACCGTCCAAAAATTGGCGGGCTTGCAGAGTTTACACGACACGGGCGACTTCATGTTGGCTACATCGTGGAGCGCGGGAAAGTTATACACGCGACCACCGACAAAGGCGTGAGAATCACACCGATTGAAATAATGAATCCGATTGCATTTTATGAGGTAATAAATGAAAGCGACGCTATACACGACATTATCAAAAAATGAAGTTTTCAGCATAGACGCGGGCGAAAGCATTAAGCACGCACTCCCCGACATAGATTTTAATAATGCGATTGTTTTTGTAAACAACAAAGTGCAACCGCCCGAATATGAAGCACAGCACGGAGACAAAATAACCGTTCGAGTAATGCCAGCCGAAAGCGACTCCATGCCGTGGTATGTTTGGTTTTTTGTTATACCGTTCGGCTTTATCATTTATCCTGGGCTTCTCGCCTATGAAAGCAAAAAAGCAGCCGAAAAAGCACAGGAAGAACTCGAAAAAGTAAAGAAGCTCACCAATAAAAGCGACATCGACAACCGCCCATTTTTACGC
>Ga0326512_10001169_pt1 | contig 20891 bp, 26 predicted proteins | sample 1_2617_0518_D_FD_203652 | JGI IMG/M metagenome (GOLD analysis project Ga0326512, IMG submission 203652) | Bovine rumen microbial communities from UC Davis, California, United States - 1_2617_0518 | ecosystem: Host-associated > Mammals > Digestive system > Stomach > Rumen | place: USA... | reverse complement strand
TCGCACAGTATGAGTTCCATTGTCCTCATTGTGGTGGTGGTTTTCGTGGCAGTGTTCACGAAAACCCACGATACCACAATGGTCATAGAGAGGTCTCTACAAGTTGTCCGCATTGCAGTGCGGTTGTAACAAAAGTTGTGAGTGTTGATTAAATGACTTGGCAAGGTTTGTGAATATAAATTTGTATTTGTCTGAGGGAGTTACCCAACAACTTCCTCAGATTTTTACGTTTTTATTTTGAAATAAAAAAAAAATATATATCTTTGCATAAGAATTATAACTTTATCATAAAATGAAGAAGGATTATTACAAGATTCTTGGGGTTAAGAAAGATGCTTCACAGGATGAAATCAAGAAAGCGTACCGTAAGTTAGCGATCAAGTATCATCCAGACAAGAATCCTGGAGATAAAAGTGCTGAGGAGAAGTTCAAAGACGCTGCTGAGGCATATGAGGTTCTAGGTGATGAGAAGAAGAGGGCTGAATATGATAACCCAGCATCAAACTTTGATTTCAGAGCAAGTGGAGGACCAGATTTCGCCAATATGAACATTGACGAAATACTCAAGCATATGGGTATGGGTGGATTCGGCTTTGATCCATTTGGTGAAGGCAGAAAACAGAAGAGGCATATTGAAGGTACTAGCATTAGGATTACATTTAATCTAACGCTAGAGGAAATGTTCAATGGTGTCACCAAGGAGATAAAGTATAAGCGTTTCGAGTTATGTGACACTTGTGGTGGATCTGGTATGACAGAGAACACTAGAAAGAGAACTTGCAAATCTTGTGGTGGAACTGGAACGGTCTTCTCAAGTGGTGGTTTTGCTGGTTTCAATATGAGTATGTCTCAAACATGTCCTACTTGCGGAGGACAGGGGTATGTATTAGAAAACCCTTGTAGTTCTTGTAATGGTCATGGAATTGTAGAAAAGGTAGTACAGAAGGAGATAAAACTGAATAGAGGCGTTGCTCATGGGCAGTCGTACATATTCAATGGTCTTGGAAATTTTCCACCTCACGGCGATGGTACTCCAGGAAATCTGATAGTCAACATATTACAGGTTGAACACGATAAATTCGATAGAGTTGGTGATGATCTTATATTTGATCTAGAAGTACCTGTACTGAAAGCTATTAAGGGATGTACTATTGACGTTACCACTATAGACGGAAAGACTGTTGCAGCTAAGATTCCTCCACTGACAAGTGATGGTACACAGTTGAGGTTCAGAGGATACGGAATGCCTAAGTTTAACAGTGATGTCAGAGGTAATATGATAGGTGTCGTAAGACTTGTGATGCCAGAGAAACTAAATGGTGAAGACGTAAGACTTCTAGAACAACTCTGTGAAAGAGATAATTTTAAGTAGCATTTAGATGATTAAAATAGTTAAAGACATAGATTTGTACGACCACGTCGGAGAATTCGATGTGGTTCTTGTCGGCACTAATAACTACCATATTATGTCACATGGGATACAGCTTAACATAATGCTGAATTATCCGTATGTCTATGACAGGAATCTAGAGACGAAATATGGCGATCCGGAAAAACTTGGTACAGTTCTTGAATGTAAGTCAGAAGGAGAGCCTACGTTTTGTTTATGTTTCATATGTGGTGGTAATTTCAGACCGGATCTAAATAAAGATTATCTATCTTATGAAAGCCTTGAAAAATGCCTCAAATTAGTTAATATTTTATATAAAGGTAAAAAAATAGCTACGACACTGCTTGGAACTAGTAGATTTGACGGAAATGGAGATAGAGACAAGGTGATGGAGATATTCAACAATAGTATTAAGGACGTTGACCTCACCATTTATGACTATCACCAGAAGTCTAGGTCAGAGCAACTTGGAGAGATTTACCACAAAGAGGCTGAAATGAGGGAGAAAGACAGGAAGGCTTATTATGAAATGGTAAGGAAAAGAAAAAAGGAAGCGGAGGAACGCTTTAAGAAAAACGGACATAGAAGATATTAATTATGATACTACATTTACATTTAACTGATGATCACCTTAAACTGGTGAGATTCTTGAACGTCGAGGACGAAGACGATGATGTGCTCACGATCAACAAACACGTGATGCTTACACTACAGACCCACATTCTTGATGATGTGGCTACAATCCTTGGATATAAGGATAAGGCAATAAAGGGTACTGAGGAAGATCCGGATGGTGCTGCATATCCGGATGATGTTGAGAAATACTTGCTTGATACGTATAACTATGTATCAAAAAATCTCTATCTCATTGAGACTCTGCTACATCAGAGGTGTACAAAGGGTATTGTACCAGGGCATTATAAGTGCAACGATGCAGACCTTCTTTGGGAATATGTGGTTGATTAACATTTTTTAATAGTGTTTTCTTGGATATGAAGAATATTTTCTCTAATTTTGCACACGGTTTTGATGATAAAAAAAACAATAATGAAGATGACATAGGTGGTGCATTGGCTTTTACAGACTTTTCCAAACCTTCACCTGTTCTGACAGGGAAAGATGCTGAAAGGTTCATAAAACAGATGGAGGAGGCTGAAAAGAGGGCTAAGGAACGTGCTAACAGGCCTAAAACCAAATCTGAACTCGAAAGTGAACTCAGTGTTATGAGGGTGCTGTATGAGTACGAAGAACGTGAGTTGAATAACTTGAAAAATAAAATAGAGAATTTAGAAAAAGAGTTACATGCTAAGACAGAAGAAGAATGACTTGGCTTCCAAGTTCAAGGTGAACGAGGAAATTAAAATCTACGGCAATGTAAGGGTTGTCGGAGAGGGTATCGAGAGTAAGGTTATGCCGATAGAAGAGGCACGTAGTATTGCAGATAGTATGGAATTGGATCTAGTTCTGCTTAATGCGAACGGTCAAGAGCCAGTTCTTAAACTGTGCAACTATGAGAAGATGTTGTATGAAATGAAAAGGATGGCAAAGAAGAACAAGCAGAATGCCAAACCTTTGAAGGACATCCAGCTCAGTGTTAACATTGCAAAACATGATATGGAGACTAAAGCTAACAATGCCAGGAAATTCTTGGAAGATGGTTGTCGTGTAAGAGTTACACTTACAATGAAAGGAAGGGAACTGGCAAGGCGTGAAGAGAACAAAAAATCTATATTGGAGTTCATTGTTATGTTAGAGGATGTTGGAGTTCCAGAGGCTGTACCACGTGATGATGGAAATAAGACATCAGTAATTTTAAAAAGAAAACAATAGTTACAAACAATAAAAACAAATTAAGTGCAATGGGACAGATAATAAATCTTAAGTCAGACACTGGTCTTGTGCTTCGTAGTGAGAATACTACTAGATTCTACAAAGACATCAAGAAGTATGAGACAATGACTCGTGAAGAAGAGGTAGAGTGGTTCAACATGCTTTCAGACGCAAAGAGGAAGGCAGAGAAGGCTCGTGAAAAGGGCGATCTCAAAACAGCACAGGAAATGGATGATTTCGCACAGGAGATCAAGGATTTCATTGTTACGTGCAATTTGCGCCTTTGCGTAGCAGCAGCTAAGAACTGGGCAAGTACGGATACTCTTATGGACTACGTTGACGAGGCTAACATAGGTCTGATGGAGGCTGTTGACAAGTTCGATACAAGTTACGGTGTTAAATTTGCCAGCTATGGAATGTGGTTCATTAAGAGGGCAATAGAGAATTACCATCACGGTGTTGTTCCAATGGTTCGTAGAACTAACAACGCAAAGACCTGGAGTATCATATCGAAGGTAGTTAGTGAGTTCACTCAGAAGAACGAACGTATGCCTAGCCAGGATGAACTTCTGGAACTTGTAAACCAGAAACTCAATAACGGCATCAAGGACAAGGCAGATCTCACCGATATGTACTTCACTATGGTTGACGAATACTCATATGATAACGATGAGAAGATGTTCAATTCAGATGCTGCTGATTACAACAGGGCAAGTGCCACATTGAATGACTATGAGGCTACAGCCGAAGAGGATTTCAATAAGACATTGGTTAGATCACTGCTTGAATGTCTCCCACCACGTGAGAAGAAACTCATCCAGATGAGGTTTGGTCTTATTGAGGTAAACGGTATCAAGCGTGAGTTTGAACTGTCAGAGGTCGCAGAGGAACTTGGTATCACCTCAGAGCGTGTAAGACAGCTTGAGTCTTCGATACTTAAGAGGCTTCTGAAAGAGTACGAAGAGAGACTTGCTTCTGAAATGTAAGAGCATAAAAAAGGGTTACTGCCTTCACAGGTGGTAACCCTTGATACTTAATAAAAAAATAAAAAACTAAATTAATCAATCTAAACCTATGTTTAACTATTAATCTTTTTTAACTGCAATCTGTCCGCTTGAAATCATATCGGACAAGATGTTTGCAACTCTTGTAGTCATTGGTCGTTCTCCATTGAGGATCTTTCTAAGCTGTGACTGAGAACCTTCGTCGGTGTGTCTTGGGAACACCTTTCTTGCAACTGCTGCAATATCAGTGTTTTCCTGGTCGATCCTCGTTCTGATCTGCTCAGCATCGGCTGCTGATGATTTAACATTCTTTCTGTCATAGTCATCTTTTGACACGACTTTAACAGTACCACCGACACCTTTAAGCATAAGTTTTTTGTTCTTACTTGCTTGCTCTTTGTCATATAATCTCTGTGCCATAATGGAAATTTCCCTTTCTGTCTTAGATGGATATTTTCCATGTAAGGCTTTCATGATATTATCGATGTGCCTTTCATCGTCATCATCGTATTTCCTTTGGGCTTCTCTCCTTCTATTCTTCTCTTTTTTGTGGCTAGCCTCAGAGATTAGTTTACTTACCTCTTCTCTTATGATAAATCTTATTAAATCCATACTATTTTTCATTATAATATACTAATAAATACATTTTTATGAAAAAAAGTTTGGAAAATATTTGGAAATATCGATTTTTTTCTATATCTTTGCACCGCAATTAATAAACAAAGTAAAACAAAACAGTTATGAACACTAGAACAAAGACAGAAACAAACAGATTCGTAAACGCTGTTAATTACAAGGCTACAACCTTGACTGAGAACGGTGCAGTTACAAATGTTACAACTGGCAGCTTGATAGTTGACCAGTTTGGTAAGGCTGGAAACTTTAGAGGTCGTCCATTGGCTGACGTATTCAATGACCAGAGCAGGCTTTGGGAAGAGAATCCGGAGTCAGCACTTCGTTTCCCATTCTATCTCCGTATGGTTACTCGTAAGGTGAAGGTGAATGGAAACAACACTACTGACAAGGTTCAGAATGGACAGGGTGCTCGTGACGAGTCATTCAAGCGTTTCCTCTGGATTGCTAAGCAGCATCCAGATGTATTCTACAACAACTGCTGGGCTATCCCTGTTGTTGGTTCGTGGAAGGACGTATGGACTCTTATGATCTACGACATCCAGAATGGTACTGAGGCACTTAATCGTGAGGCTATGTTTGAACTCATCGCCCAGGGTTTGCTTTCAGAGACCCACGTTGACCTCGTGAAGAAGTATATGCCTCGTATCGAGAGTGAGAAGAAGTGTAAGACACAGGAGCGTAAGTTGAAGAACCAGCTTGCAAAGGAGTTCGCTAAGTTTATGAATATGTCTTACAAGGAGTATAACAAGACCAAGAGTAGTGGTAATGCCCACGACTTCCAGAAGCTTATCTGTTCACGTCAGTACAATAAGCTTAACTGGAATCACATTCCAGGCCGTGCTCTTAACCTGCTTGTTACTAGCAAGTTCCTTTCAAATCACGGTTTGAAGGATGTCTATACACAGTGGATTATGAGCAAGCCAGTGGCAAAGTACACTGGTTATGTGTTCGAGTTGGCAAAGAAGGCTCGTGAGGCTGGATTGTACAGGGGCTATGCTGCATCAAGGATCTCTCCAGAGGTTAGACACACCATTGATGCTCAGTTCATGAGTCTTGTTGAGACCGCACGTCAGAACGGTAAGATTACCGATAACGTATGGTGCGCACTCGACACTAGTGGATCTATGAGTTCAAGAGTTAATGGCTTGAAGGATATAAGTTGCAGTGACATCGCAAACTCACTTGCACTGTTCTTCGGAGAGCTAAACACTGGTGCATTCCACAACAAGATCATTATGTTCGATGATACGTCATATCCTTATGATATTAAGGGTGATGGTTTCTGCGACAAGATTGCGCAACTTCCTGGTGTACCTGCTGGTGGTACTAACTTCCAGTCAATCGTTGAGGAGATTGTGAAGATTCGTAGACAGCACCCAGATATCCCTCTTGAGGACTATCCAAAGACGATCCTCGTTGTTTCTGATATGCAGTTCAACCCTGCCGGAAACTACTGGGCAAGAAATCGTCGTACTGAGCCAACCAACTATGAGTACTCTAAGGAGACTCTCAAGCAGGTGTTCCCTGCTGAGTTCGTTGACTCTATGAAGTTCATCTGGTGGGATGTGGCAGCAAGATACGGTAACACGCATTATGAGTCTGATGCACAGACAAATGGCTCATACTTCTTCTCTGGTTTCGATGGTTCAATCATCAGCATGTTGCTGAATGAGGAGGCTGTAAGAGACGAGAGAACTGGAGAAATGCGTCAGCCAACCGCAGAGGAAGTGGTTATGAAGGCTCTGTCACAGGAGATTCTTAACTACATTAAGCTCTAAGCTAACTCTACAATAGTAAAATGATAATCACTTTTATGGGAGGGGGCGTTGTGAAACGCTTCCTCTTTTTATTTATTTTTTGTTAAATAGAGTTAACACATTTTGATTTTTCGTTTATTTTTTATATCTTTGCAGAAAATTGTAAACAACTATGTTTAAAGTATTTAGATCGTCAATTTTGGCAGGTATTTGTATCGCTATGGGTGGTACTGTGTTTTTGAAAGTAGGTGGACTTTGGGGAGCAGTACTCTTCTCATTCGGTCTTCTCACAGTTGTGCATTATGGTTTGAAACTCTATACCGGAACTGCTGGTTTTTTCAAGGCTGACAGTCTAGAGGGTTGGTTTTCACTTCCGTTGATTATATGCGGTAATTTCCTAGGTTGTCTGGTTATGGCAATGCTGATTTGGAAAACGTCTCCAGATCTTGTCGATACAGCCTATGGAATAATGTCAAAGAGAGACACCGCTGGCATTATAAAGTGTTTCCTTAATGCTATATGTTGTGGATTCATAATGACAACAGCCGTTCAATTTGGACGAAAGAACCATTTCCTTCCATTGTTATTCGGAGTACCATTATTCATTATGTGCGGTTTCACTCATAGTATTGCAGACTGTTTTTATTTCCTGTTAGGTGCTTCAACAGATCACCCAATAACAAATCATATTTTCTGGATTTGGCTTGGAGAGATTGGTGGTAACTTCCTAGGTTGTAATTTATATAGGATGCTTTGTTTGAAAACGCAATAAACATTACTTCAATGTATTTCAAGAAAAGTAAAAACAAGAAAAAATCTAGAGGCGGTAATAGTGGAAGTAACGGCAACTCTAGACAAAGGAGAAAAAACAAAAATAAAAGAGAACCGATCTCAGAGACTCAGAGGTTGGCTATCGTTAATGCAGTCCTTAACAAGAAGAGATTGTTCATTTACGCAGAAAGTTTGTAACAAAAATAAAATAATATGAATCCATTATTAAAAGAATTAAAAGAGAGAGGACTGATTGCAAGTACATCTGGCAACCTCGAAGAGTTACTCAGTAAACCAACAACATTCTACGTGGGCACTGATCCAACGGCAGATTCACTCCATTTGGGGCATTTGCTGGCGTTTACAACGGCTAAACTCCTTCAATCCTATGGACATAAGCCCATCGTTCTTTTGGGCGGTGCTACGGCATTTATTGGTGATCCATCGTTTAAGTCAGAAGAGCGCAAACTCCTCAGTCCGGAGACTGTTGCACATAACATCGAGGGTATTCACAACCAGGTAAGCAAGTTGCTTGATTTCAATTCCAATGAGTCAAACGGTGCAATCCTTGTAAATAACTACGATTGGATGAAGAATTTCTCTTTCATTGATTTTGCCCGTGAGGTGGGTAAGTGTATCACAGTGAACTATATGATGGCAAAGGACTCAGTGAAGAAACGTCTTGAGCGTGAAGGCAGTGGTATGTCATTCACAGAGTTCACCTATCAGTTGCTCCAGGGTTATGACTTTGTAGAGTTGTATAAGAATTATAACTGCAAGTTACAGATTGGTGGTAGTGATCAGTATGGAAATGGTACAACTGGTATCGAGTTGGTGCGTAAGATGCTTGGTAAGGATGATGCTTGTATGTTGACATGGCCTCTTGTCACAAAGGCAGATGGAACTAAGTTTGGTAAGTCTGAGAAGGGTAACATATGGCTTGATCCGGAGAAGACTAGCCCATACGAATTCTACCAGTTCTGGATGAATCAGTCTGACGAGGATTCTGAACGCTTCATCAAGTTGTTCACTCTTATTCCTCTTGGAATGATCGAGAAGGTAATCAATCAGCACCGTGAGAATCCAAGCAAACGTATATTGCAGAATCGACTTGCTGAATATATGACAGGTATGATTCATGGTAGTAAAGCACTAGAAGGCGTAAAGCAAGCAACTGACTTCCTGTTTGGTGGTGGTGACATCAACAATATGGATGACAATGGATGGAAGTTTGTCAAGTCAGAAGTTCCTACGGTTGAGATTGCAAAGGAACAACTTGCTAGTGGCGTTACCGTTATAGATCTTGCAGTAATGCACGATAAAGTACCTTCAAAGTCTGAGGCACGTAAACTTGTCAAGGCTAATGGATTTTCTGTAAACAAGGAGAAGATGACTGACGAGAAGGCTGTCATCGACGCTGGCAGTCTGATCAACGACAAGTATCTGCTCCTCCAGAAGGGTAAGAAAGATTACACACTTGTAGTAGTTCAGTAATGTAATAGTTAAAGAATATTAAAGTCTGGAATAATAGTTGGTTATTCCAGATTTTTTTCTTAATTTTGCATCCGAATAAATTAAATAATAAATAACTATGGTAACGACTTACAGAACAGAGCCTCTCGATTACGGGAAGGTATTTAACAATCTGGTGGATGGGATCACCAGTTACGTGAAGGATAATAACATCAAGACGTTGGTTCTTGGTATAAGTGGTGGTATTGACTCGACTGTGACAGCAGCATTGTGTCACGCCGCAATAGAGAAAGACTTACATGGTGTTGTTCTTGCTGGTTTCAGCCTTATGTGTTCAACCAACCAGGCTGACGAGGTTAGTGCTGCATCACTAGTGGGTAGTGAGTTCTGTACCACATTTGACGAATGTAATCTCCAGAGCGTCTATGAGACGGTGGAGGACTTCTGCAAGGGTACTATCCACAATGTCGATGCCACACCTATCTCCAGAGGTAACATCAAGGCACGTCTGCGTATGATCACCCTGTACGACATCGCATCACGTACAAGAGGACTGGTGGTTGACACCGATAACCTCACGGAGCATTTCCTGGGCTTCTGGACTATTCACGGTGACGATGGCGATTTCGATCCAATCGGTGGTTTGTGGAAGCACGAGGTGTATGGACTCGCCAAGTGGATTAAGGAGAACGTGTACAAGGATTCCAAGGCTCTTGAGGCATCAATCGCCCTTATTCCTACTGACGGTAATGGAGTGAAGGCAGGTGGAGACCTTGCACAAATTGCACCGGGGAAGACCTACAACGATGTTGATGAGATTCTGCATGCCTGGGTAGGACTTGACCCACGAATCAAGAAGGACGTTGTTGCCAGCGACTATCAGCACGGTGTGTTCAAGGCACTCTGTGAAAAGCACGGCAAGGAGACCGTTGAAATGGTCATCCAGCGTTCCATCCGTTCAGAATTCAAGCGTAGGCAGCGTCCTATCATAGTTGACATCTTCAACGGAAGCATCACAGAGAAAAACGGTAAATTGATTTGAGTATGGCAAAGGCTTGGGAAAATCTACCAGTATGCTCCGAGAGATTCGGACAACTGATCAATGAGGCAGCAGACACCGACACCCTTGATGGTGCGATCTATAAGCTCAACAAGACTAGGGATTATATCGCAAAGGTGGAACAGACTGTCAGAGAAATGAAACAGGTTGAACACGACCTTACACAGGACGTGTACAATAAGTTTAAGAACAAGGGTTTTGTTAAAACAATTAAGTTTACATAATGGCAAAAGTATATGTGCGCCCCAAGGACAAAATTGAACGCTACGTAGATACGTTGGCTAAAAAATATGGTGGTTGTGAATTCTCCTCTGGTTTAGTATCAAGGTACTATACCATAGCTGGTAAAGTATTGAGGATATCAGATCATGTAGGAGTCCACAACGATGCATATTTATCCATCATAGTACCATCATTCAAAACTAGTGATTGCTACGTTATTAACGGGCATTCTAGCGGGCAGATATCAGTTATGGACTATGAGAAGGCAAAAGAAATCGTGCGTTCATTCTTCTATCTGTCAACCATATTCAGTGAGGTTGGTTCTGACAGGAGTCTAGAGGTAACAGGTGAATTTGAGCAGAATACTGAGAAGGTCAATGTTAGCAAGATGCTGAAAGATATGGAGAAATTCCATAATCTTAGGAAAGAAGCTGATAAAAAGAATAAGACAGTACTTGGTATCTCAATAGATTCATTTACCAAAGGACAGAGAAAAACTATATTATCATTTATAAAACAAATTGAAGAAAATAAGTAATATGTTAGACATTAAGGGACAGTATTGTAAGGATGTGAAGGTCTTTACTGATAACGTGGAGGAGACCGCATTGTCCACCATATACCGCATTGCTGACTGCATTGCATTCAAGGGTAGGAAGATACGTATCATGCCAGACTGTCACGACGGTAAAGGTATCGTGGTAGGGTTCTCGTGTCCAGTGAACATCGAGACAGACCATGTTAATCCAGAGCACGTCGGTTGTGATATAGGCTGTACAATATCTGCCACCTTCTTCGATAAGCCAATACTAGATGAGAATATGAAGGAGTTCGAACATAAGATTCGCAAGGAAATTCCTTTCGGTTTCTCCATCAACGACAAGTCGAAGATTGAGTGGAAGCGTATTACCAAGGCTGTAAACACTGCTATGGATAGACTGTGTGCTCTGTATCCACAGTTTGCTGAGTACGCTATCCGTTTCAATAATGAAATGGATTTGGAGAAATGGTGTAAGCGTGTTCGCATAGATTACGGTGATTTCCTCAAGGCTATCGGATCTGTGGGAGGTGGTAACCATTTCCTTGAGTATGATATTAGTGAGGATTTGGGTAAGTATTGCGTGTGTATACACTGTGGTTCACGTAAACTAGGTTTGGCTGTGTTTAACTACTGGAACAAGATTGCGAAGAGTATGACTGTTTCCAAAGAGGAAATGAAAATGCTTGAAACTAATGTGAAAGCTAAGAATACAGACAAGACCAAGATGAAGGAGGAGATCAAGGCTGCAAGGGAGGAGTACCTTTCTCACAGAATTCCAGGTTATCTCTCCGGGGAGCACCTTATGGGATATCTGGTGGACGTTCTCATTGCACAGGTGTATGCACAGCTTAACCACGAGGTCATCAACGAGCAGGTCGTGGAGATCTACAGAAAGATGTCTGGCGGTGGCAAACCAGCTGACTTCATCACGACTACTCATAACTACATCGACTACGACTTCAAGGCGTTGACTGGCACACCAAACATGATGATTCGTAAGGGTTCTATCCGTGCCTACGTTGGAGAGAGGGTTATCATCCCATTTAATATGAGAGACGGTATCTCGATCTGCGAGGGCAAGTCAAACCCAGACTGGAACTATACAGCCCCACACGGTGCTGGACGTATCATGAGTAGGTCAAAGGCTTTCGAGAATCTGGATGTTGACGAGTTCAAGAAGCAGATGGCAGATGCAGGTATCTATACCACAACCGCCGACGCTAAGACTCTTGACGAAGCACCAGATGCTTATAAGCCAATGGACGAGATTGTGAGGCTCATCGAGCCAACGGTTGATATCAAGTTCTTCATGAAGCCAAAGATGAATATCAAGGCACAGGAGGACAAGATAAAATTCTTCTAAATAAAAATGAGGGCTAGTAGCTAACTAGTCCTCATTATTAATGGATATATAACTTCTCTAACGAATAGTTTAAATCCAATGCCTTTATAGTTCTTTTTATAATCTTTAGCGAAATTATATTTTTCCTTGAGTGATAATTTTTTCTTGAACTCTTTCCATTGATATACAGCACCGTTTGTTGGGTACTTCCAATTGGTTTCGTTATTCATAGCCTCAAGTTCAAATGGGATGAAAAAGTATGGCATATATAAACCAACTATAAACAGTGGAAAATTAAGAATCCAATACCACAAATATAACGCATAGAAACAGAACCATGAGTCATGTGTGCTTTCAGCCTGTTTTACATGTACCATTTCGTGCGATTCGAAATCGCTAGATATTTTATCCTCGAAATTGATTAGCTGAATATCACTCTTCTCCTTGCAATATGCAATCCCCTTCCATGTTAAAGCCCTAAAGCCTGGAAATAGAAATAGTGTCTTTTTAGCCTTTAAAACTTGAATTTTACTTGGTTTCATAATTTTTTTCTTATAAATATTTGTTTTTTTCATTTTTTTAATATATCTTTGCACTATAAAACAAAGACGTATGACAATAGATGATCTTAACACAGCGATTGGTGATAATGAAGTAACAACTAGGCATGTTACAATGGCTGAGGTTACCAATATAATGATGTATGTTCAAGTTAACCTAGAATTAGACAGGGGAACTTTCGACCACTATTACAGAATTAATGTTGAAGAGTTACTTAACTCACAGATGCCAGTATCAGACCTTGATGATCTAAAGGAACAGGGATGGGCTTATGACGATAATAGAGAGAATTTGATAATATTTTTAAAAGTTTAATTTAATTAGTTTTTAATATGCTTAAAACATTTTTTGAAGGAAGACTTGGTGCTGATGCCGAGTTAAAGACCCCTCAGAACGGTGGTTCTCAGTTTTACTCAATGAGAGTTGCGACTGATGATTACAAAAACGGAACTGAGGACACAGTGTGGGTTAACGTGATGGTTAACCAGGAGAGAGTTGGTAAAATGAAGTTTACAAAGGGTAGTCATGTGTTGGTTAGTGGAACACTTAGAACCTCTACCTACCAGAACAAGGCTGGAGAGACAATGGTATCATTGGACGTTTTTGCTGACAGTATTAGTTACGTAAGAAGCGGTAAATCCGGAGCTACGCAGTCTGATTCAGTAGCAACAAACAACAACTTCGGTCAGTTCAAGAAAAATGAAGAAGCCGCCGCCGCTGCACCTGCACCAGCAGGAACTACAGCAGCAGATCCGGCTGATGATTTACCATTCTAACAACAAAAAGCCACTCTCCAAAGGGTGGTTTTTTTATGAGTTAACATCTTTTAAACATTTTCTTCATTGGTAAATTTGTATTTTTAAAAAAAAGTATATATCTTTGCACTAAATTTGATTATAACTTAATTTTAAAAAAGAATGGCAACAAGAACAAGAAGAACAAGAAACACCACTACACAAGTGGTTGACGTTGAAGAGCCTGTAGTGGTTACGACACCAAATAGGACACGTAACACAGTATCTGAAATTGAGGCAGAGGCTGAGGCTTCTCTTAATGGAACTGCTCCAGCTAACGTTCCTCAGAAACGCATTTCTGATGTTACTGGTGAGGTAAATCTTGAGAGTATCCCTGCAAAGCAGAAAGAGTATTACAAGGAGATTGCTAAAGTTCTAAACGAAAAGGATCTAACAAGTGTCTCAAGTTATGGTTCAGATCTCCAGAGGGCAATGGATAGTTACTCAAGTGACTTCCTCAATCAGTCATTTAGCCGTGACAATAACATTGAGTCAGCAGAACTCATTGCAAACCTTTTAGGCGAGTTGCATGAGGTAAACATTGACGATCTTGAAACTCCTGGGGCTTTAAAGCGTTTCTTGCGTAGGATTCCAGGACTTAGGAAACTTGTAGTGTCAGTTGAGCAGATTAAAGCAAAATACAACACTATCCAGAAGAATATTGATGGTATCGTACAGAAACTGGAAGCAACAAGACAAATCGCCATCCGTGACAATAACCTCTTGCAGAAACAGTTTGAGAACAACTGTGACTACGTAGATCAGTTGGAAGACCTTATTGTTGCAGGTAAGATGAAGTCCAAGGAATTGGAAGATCTAATCAATAACATGAAGGGAGAGGCTGGACAGTATGACGACTATCAGATTACTGACATTGAGGAATATAAAAACGCTTTGGATAAACGTGTTAATGACCTTATTATGCTGCGTTTCGCATTTAAGCAGTCACTGACTCAAATCCGTATCATTCAGCGTACCAATATTATGGATGCCAACAACACTGAGGCACAGATTACTATGACAATTCCTCTGTGGAAGAACCAGATGTCACTCGCTGTGGCTCTGTATAACCAGAAACAGAGTATTGAGATTAGTAATAAGGTGACTGAGGCTACCAATGAAATGTTCAAGAAGAATGCTGAAATGATGAAGACCCAGGCTATCGAGGTTGCTAAGCAGAACCAGCGTTCAGTGCTTGACATTGAGACCTTGCGTAAGACCACACAGGAGCTGCTTGCTACTGTAGAGGGTGTACAGAAGGCTCAGCAGGAGGGTGCTCAGAAACGTGCTGCTGCCGAGGCAGAACTTGTGAAACTGGAGAAGGAAATGTCGATGAAAGCAATCGGCGTTGCTGACTCTACTCAGAAGGTTATCTCAAGCGAGTTGCAGGGCATCCGTAGCCAGAAGATGCTCGAAGAGTAATGGGAAAATACTTTAGAAAAATGAGAGAAATAAATCTTCCTGCCGAAACATTTATCACTTCTGTAGTGAGCGAAAAGGACGGCAGGAAGTTAGTATTCAGAACCAATCTTGGTGATGAAGTAAGTATTGATACAAATTCATTAATAGAACCAACAATGAACAATTTTTACCAACCTAATAGGCAAAAGGTCGAGAAAAGGTACACAATACCAGCGGATAAATTCTCGTTGGTGGATTTCACCGATCTTGGCTGTGTTGACGAGAATAAATCAATGATACCTAAATTCGTCGTAGGTGAGAACTATGCCCTAGGTGGTGAGAGTGTTGAGGGTTTTGCACAGAAATACAAACTCTATAACCTAGTTGGAATAGTTGATGAGTTTGCCGGAACTAAGGTAAATTCACTTATAGTTAAACAGATTGGTGGTGAGGAAGGTAACATCTATACAATTTCCAAGAATGATTGTGCATTCCTTGGCATAGAGTATGAGAATGGTTTACAGTTATTCTCCAAGGATCTTTCGTGGAGGCATGTTAGAAACCTTCCGGAGTTCGACGAACATAACCTTTCCACTTCTCCTACAAGTGAGATTGACAATTCAATCAGATACCTTGTATTAAAACTTAAAGGATTCACCGATTATTCAGATGGATACGTGCTTTCTCCAAGCGGCAAACTTATCAAGGAGAACCAGTTCGTACAGAGTGTACAGGTGATAGCAAAAGAGCCTGTTGTGTACGGAAACGGACACATTATACAGGACAAAGTCCCTCTGAGGGCTAGTGTTACCCATCCAAGGGCAAAACTCTTCAATCACGGTAATTTCATATCAGCTGACGATGAGGTGTTCATCCTCATTGAACTAGTTGACAGGAGATCTCACGTTGATGCTAAAACATTCGATGGTATGTTTGGTGTAGACCCGAAATATTTCGAGGGTCTTGACCCTAACGAATATTTTGAGGTATCCTGGGATGAACTTGGTGGACTCACTATCGAGGAATATGAGGAGAATAAACGTAAGGCTGCTGAGGAAGCAGAGAGACTGGCAAAGGAGAAAGAGGAAGAACAGAAACGTCTAATTGCAGAGGCAGAGAAAGCTGCTGCTGAGAAGAACAGACTTGAGGCTCTTGCAGTAGAGAGAATGAAGAAGTTCAAACTCAAAGAACCGGAGTTAGACGTGATACCTTCTTTTAATTCCGACATAGATCCTATTGTAGGAATTGATATGTACCTTGATAAGGTGGATGACTATTTTGACAGCTTGAATGATACTCTTGATAATTTATCACGTGATCTGTCTAAGTTTAAGATCAATTCCCAGGCATTACCAAAATCATCACCTGGTATATGGAGCAATGCCTATAGACAGGGGATGATTAGTGCGAATCAGTTAAAAAAGTTTTTATACGAAAATTTTTAAACAATGAGAATAGTAAATGAACCGGAGACTATCGATGGTATAAGGGTAGTACAGGATAACGAAGAGATTGCAGCAGCAATGCATGATGGTGAAACTGTATATCACTGGGAGGCTGGTGATTCTATGACACCTCTTATCAACCACATGGAGTATTGTAAGATTGTTCCATTGGGAAATGAAGTGATACAACGTGGTGATGCAGTGTTCTGTAAGATAAAGTCACAGACTGGAGAGTATTACTATATGGTACACCAGGTATGGGAGATCTCTGATTGTGGGCACGATGGTAGAAAGTGGTATAAGATCGGAAGTACTGGCACTAGTGTCTTCGGATGGTCTTGTGAGGTGCTTGGCAAAGCCTATGGGACTGACATTTACCAGGAGATCACCGATGAGATCAGAGCTGCTTGGCAAGCAGAATGGGAAGAACGTCAAAGAGCGTCTTATCAGCAAGATTAAAAAAAATATTTAAAGGTCTTGATTTTTTTCAAATTAACATTATATTTATAATAAAATTCAAACGAATTATGAACTCACTATTTAGACTACACGGAATAGAAGAACCTAGACAGCATGGATATGAGCAGTATCCAGGCGAGGGTCGTCGTGCAGGTATATTTGGTGTAGTAGATTAATTCGAGTGAACAGGAAATAGGAGAGGCGAATAAACTTTTCATGATTAGGTCTGGGTGGATAATCTACGTGGTTATCCACCTTTTTTTGTTAATAAATGCAAAAAATAATTTAAAAATTTGGAATTCTCGAAAATTTTCTATATCTTTGCACCATGAAACGTGAAATTGACATAGAAAAGATAAAACAGCAACTAATCGAGAAAAAAGCGAAAGAAGCTGCTGACAGGATTGAGAGGTTCAATAGGCTCAAGCCATTTGAGACTGTGGATGACATACCGGATATACCGAAAGTTAAAGATCCACATATATATGAAGAGGTTATAGTGAAGAACCTCATTCGATGTGGGGCGATCCCAAAAGACAAGCTTGAAGTAGGTGCTACCTACGAGGGCAATTGCCGTAATTTCGAGGAAGCAAGATGGGACGGAAAGGTCTTCTGGGGAAAGAGGTACAAGTTCGGTGAATGGCAGGAGGATAAGATCAACCACTTCCAGGACGACAACGGATATGATCTGTTTGTACCAATAAAAAAAGTTCTTTGAAAATTTGGAAATTAGAAAGATTTTATATATCTTTGCAACGATGGTCGGTTGGACGAATTGGTTAAGTCGTCTGCCTTTCACGCAGGAGATTACGGGTTCGAGTCCCGTACCGACTACAGATAGACGGTCCCATCCTCTAACAGGTTAGGAGTACTGCCTCTCACGCAGAGAATGGGGGTTCGAGTCCCCCTGGGACTACATTGGGAACTTACAGCAACCTTTAAATAGTAGAAAAATTTTGGGTTTTTAGTATACGACAACAGTTCCCTTACATTGGGGTTTAGTATAACGGTAGTACGCAAGACTCTGGATCTTGGTCTGTGGGGGTTCGAGTCCCTCAATCCCAACAAAATAACGGTCAATGGTGTAATGGCTAGCACACCCTGGTTGGATAGGGAGGTTCTGAGTTATAATACACGTGTGAAGGCTCAGAGGCGTTAGAAATAGCGGCGGTAGTTCGATTCTACCTTGACTGTCAAATAATATAATGTTATGAGTATAGAGAAAAGCTTCGACAACGCTTTCAAGCGTATGAAAGACCGTAACTGGGAGCATATATACGTGCTTGTGGACATCCACGACACGATATTTGAAGCCTGCTATCACGAAAAGGAAAACCATAAGTGGTATCCGTTCGCAAAGGAAGCACTTCAGATCATGAGCTATGCCAGGAACATTAGTCTCATACTTTGGACATCTAGTCATAAAGGATCGATAAATGAATATCTGGAATATTTTAAAACTAATGGTATTAGCTTCGATATGGTTAACAGCAATAGCGAGACAAAAAACAATGAGCTGTCTTGCTTTGATGAAAAAACGTATTTCAATGTAGGAATAGACGATAAATTCGGATTTGAGGCTGAGACAGACTGGGAAAAAGTATACAACTACCTTGTTGAAGCAATAAGACTAGGCAAGTTTAAATAAAAATATAAGGGAACTAACAGCAAGTTTTTAAACATTGAACTGCAACTTCAAACACGTTTAAACGTTCCCTAAATTCGGAGGGCAGCAACGATGGTGGTGTTGTGCTAGACTGTAAATCTAGTCCCACAGGGTAAACATTGGGGGTTCGAATCCCTCCCCTCCGACAAGGAATCTGGCAGCATTGGATCTAAACTCCAGGCGGTTAGCTTAGTGGATAAAGCCCCGGATTTTACTGGGAGACGTAGGTTCGAATCCTGCACCATCTTAGTTGAACGATTCCTGTTTATATGGTGATTGTAGCTCAGAGGAAGAGTGCTTGGCTGTGAACCAAGAGGTCGAGATTTCGAAATTCTCCTTTCACCCAAATATAAAAAAAGTTGTCCAAAAATTTGGAAATTAGAAAAAAAATATATATCTTTGCAAAGTAATTAATCGAGAAGTAGTTCAGTTGGTAGAATGCGTCATTTGGGATGATGTGGTCGCAGGTTCGAGTCCTGTTTTCTCGACAAGGAAACTTGCAGCAATGAATTCGTTTCATTTTGCATCATACGCAAGAGGTCGCAGGTTCGAGTCCTGCCCCCGCTACAACTTATATAATAAATGGCGGGGTAGCTCAGTTGGTTAGAGCTTTTCAGTAAACAACAAAGGTTTCCTGTATGGTTTGCCCATTCCAATCAAAAACGGGCAAGACCGGGGTGTAGCTCAGTAGGTAGAGCACGGCATTTGGGATGCTGAGGTCGCACGTTCGAGCCGTGTCGCCCCGACAAGGAATCAAACAGCAGGACTAATGGAGGCAAGAGCACCGTAGTAGAGATTCCTGTCATATAAGAAATGTTATGAGTGAATTCGAATATAAGAAAACAACAAAGAATGATGTTGATTTCCCGGCATATTGCTATTTCTTCATCAAGAAATTGGTTGAGTATGGTAAGTGTGTTGTGAGACCGGATGATAAACTGGAGATTGAGATTAACACACCGAATCATCCTTATTGCTACGATGCATTCGAATTAGTAGTGAGGACGATGGAGAGGAAAGGAATATCAACTAGAATTCCTGCATTCAAGAGGGAGAAAAGAGAAGGTATGGAAGATATGCTTCACTATAAATTTACGTTGCGAAAGCTTGTAAAATGTGATGATCTTCCGTTCTAATAATATTAATAAAATAGAAAAAAGTAAGAAAAGAAAGTTATGAAAAAGATTTTTTTAATGTTGGCATTTATTAGTGCCGTAGTGAGTGCAAATGCACAGATTGCAACTGAGAACAGTAATGCTCTGGACAACATTAGTTTTGGTGTGACAGCAGGTGTTTCTACCCCGCTTGACTTCAATTCAATGTTTCCACTTAACACAAACGTTGGTTTGAAGATCCAGAAGGACTTCACCCCGGTATTCGGTTTACAGGTTGAGGGTATTGCTTTCCTTAACAACAACCATTTCAGCGACATCAAGACCGCAGTAAAGGCTACCAATTTGGGTGTGAATGGTGTTTTCAACCTTTCTAACATTTTCGCTGGGTATAAGGGTACTCCACGTGTGTTCGAGGTTAGTACAGTAACTGGTTTTGGCTGGTTGCACAATTGGGACACCCCAAACAACTTCTTGACAGCAAAGACTGGTTTGGATCTAGCATTTAACCTTGGAAAGAAGAAGGCAAGTTCTATTGTGATCACTCCTGCTATCTACTGGAATCTGAACAAGTTCGGTGGTATCCATTTCGATAAGCGTGGTTCACAGCTTGCAATTAACATTTCGTACATCTACCACTTCAAGACAAGCAATGGTACACACAGTTTCAAGACCTATGACATTGGTGCAATGATCGGTGAGATTGATCGCTTGAATGGTGCATTGTCAGAGTGTGAGAGTAGAGAGTCAAAGGTGATCGAGAAGATTGTCGAAGTTCCTGCAACAAACGCTGAGACTGCAAGCGAGGCAACAAATAGTCTTGGTCAGTGGGTAGTACAATTTGCAAAGGGTAGTTCACAGTTAACAGCAGAGGCTGAGAGTGTACTGAACTCTATTGGTGAGAACACCATCGTTGATATTGTCGGTATGGCATCACCAGAGGGTAATAAGGAATTCAATCAGCGTCTGTCTGAGAAGAGAGCAGAGAATGTTGCAAATTACCTAACTAATAGAGGTGTAAAGGTTAACAGTTGGGCAGGAAAGGGTGCTCAGATCGGTCTTTCATCTAACCGTATTGTAATTGTAACTACGGCTCAGTAAAGAGACATTAAGGAGAAATAGATTTACGCTTTGTGGGTACAGGCAGAAAAACCCAAAGCTTGTCGGTCATCATATCGTCTACATTCTCCTTTCATTAGATGATTAGATAAGCGGTTGCTGAAAAAGGTAAACAGCTCAGAACTAGTACCAAACCAGACGGCGATCCTCCAGTCCTGGAGTCGCAGCCAGAAAGCTAGTTCATTATGCGGGTATAGCACAGGGGTAGTGCGTCTCCTTGCCAAGGAGAAGGTCGTGGGTCCGAATCCCATTACCCGCTCAAAGATAGTGGAAACATACAGCAAGTATTTAATTACTTCAAACTAAAT
>Ga0326512_10001168_pt1 | contig 20901 bp, 27 predicted proteins | sample 1_2617_0518_D_FD_203652 | JGI IMG/M metagenome (GOLD analysis project Ga0326512, IMG submission 203652) | Bovine rumen microbial communities from UC Davis, California, United States - 1_2617_0518 | ecosystem: Host-associated > Mammals > Digestive system > Stomach > Rumen | place: USA... | reverse complement strand
GCGGCCCATCTGGATTAATACATTCTTTGTAAATCTGAACCGCACACACCTTGAATCCCAAAGGAAAATGCTCAAGATATGCGGCTATTGCTCCAACTCGCCAATCATCTTCCATTGCTTCTTCCTGATGCTTCTTATATTCATCAATCAATGTGCGATCTGCAAACGGAAAGAAGTTGCCTTGCTTATATCGTTCTTTTGCTTCTGCCCAGCATTGAATGATGTATTCCTTACACTCTTTCTCATGGTCGAAGAGATCATAACCGGAAGAGTAAACGGTCACAGGATAGAACCTACGATTTCCGCTTTTGTCTGTTAAAAAACGGTCGCTGTTGGTCGATCCGATTAGAATGCATCGCCTCGGATATTCGATTGGATTCTTGTCATACGGTTTCCGATACTTGTCTTTGGTTCGTGTGATGTATGCCTTGATCGACTCCACATCATCTGCCCTTTTGAATGCCGACAATTCTGGAATCTCACAAATCCATGCACCAAATAACTGTTCTATAGCGTCAGCACCGTCTACCTTCTTGATTTCGGAAAACCAATTGTCATTAATTGCCAACCACCTGATAAAAGTTGATTTACCCTCACCTTGTTTTGTGCCAACCAAAACAGGGACATCATCAAACTTGCATCCGGGATTATAAAGACGATGAATACCACCGGCGAATATAAGGCGTGAAACTTCTCTGGTATATTTATCGCCAACAGCTTTCATCCATTCAGACAAACAATTTTCAATTCGGTTCTTTCCATCCCATTTAAGTCCATTAATTAGATTAACAATTGGGTTATACTCTCGAACTTTAAAGAACATTCTTAGAGCGGCAGTGTGTTTTTGCGGTGAATACAAATGATATTCACTTTCGATATAATTCATACTGCTTGCGTCTTCTGTATCACTCCAATTCTTTAATCGTTCGACACCATCAGAATCTATTGTGGTAACTTCAGCTTGTTGAGTAATCACGTTAAATCTGACATTTTTATAATGAGGATCGCATGTCATGATGTTGTAGAAGTTTGAGATTGTATCAAGCGGAATGCCGTTCTTATCTAAGTCAAGATAGGCCGCCGCTGTTTCACGGTTGAAGCGTATCGTTTCAATCCGTTTAATGTCCTTGGCCTTACGTTCAACGCTTGACATGATGGATTTAATCAATTTCATGTCACCGATCTCATTCGCTCTGATCAGCAACGCCGCTTTTGCCTGTTCAAGCTCAACAGGGTCTTTTATCAGTTCATAGATGTCAGGCGTCATCTTGATCAATGCCGTCATATCAGCGTCTCTGCATTCTTCCACAACGACATCTAATGCAGTTTGGTCATTCATGCAACATAATCACACCCCTATTGGTCTAGATTTAGAAGTGCTTCTTTCCCTTCCCGGTAAAGGATATCTTTTATCAATTGACCGCTGGTCTTCTTTTGGCAGAATAGCAACTGACAATCATACCGTGCCAGCCATGCAAGGATGCTTGCTACAAGCGCATTAGAAGCCATATGAGAGCGGTATTTGCCTTGATAAATATTTTCCCATGTTCCACCTTCTACAAGTAAATAGAGCTTGTTTCTGGCTTCATACGCACGTTCAAACTCTCTCTTGAATCTGCTACGTTCACGGCAATAGCATTGGCAAAGCTCGTCAATGGCATATTTCCGTTCAACTGCAACAGGAAGGTAAAACCATTCACCATTCGGCAACAGGAACTTGGCTGAATAGTCACCAGCGTCAAGTTTATGCCGCTCCCATTGGTCAAAGTGTGACACCCTTTCCCGGAAAGCCGGTGTGTCTTGCTCTCTTGTGTCTACAAGGCACACCATGCTTTTAAGGGATGCTTCTACGTCAACCGGATGCATGATGCATTAGAACGGCAGATCATCTGGATCGTCAATGACGGCTGAAGCTGGTGCGTCATCTGTGTTGGTGTTCTTCAGCTTTCTCCGTTTAGGAATGCGGAATTTGCCACTTCTGACGGTTTCAACATCCGTACAAGAAGACGTTTCGGTTGATATACCTGTGTTACCGTTCATGCTCCATTCGAATTCACGAACCAGAAAACCAAGCATTTTGCCTTTCAATTTGGCTTCGTCCCAGTCCCAGACATAACCGGCATTGGATTCCTCAAGGGATGCCGCAAGGTTGTTGATGGCATTGACCTTCCATCCGTCTTGGTCTGATCCGTCACCGGTCGGAATACCAAGTTTCAGAGTGCCACGCCACTTCTTGTTCTCAAAGTTCTGGTTATCCCAGTCCTTGCGGAAAAAGCCAGTGTATTCACCTTCCGTGATATCATAGCTGATTACAAGCTGAGAACCCCAAGAATAATTCACGATTTCGGCACGAAGGATCTTGCCAACGTAACCACCGTGCGGCAGAATTTCCCTGACTGCCGTGCTGATCTTCTCTTTCTTAAAACCGTTAAACTGTGGAATCATAATTTTTTATCTCCTTATTCATTAATATTTTGTTCTTCAATTTCTCCGGTTTCTTCATCAGTAACCGGATGCAATGGGCAACTGTCACCAACGTATTTTTCCGGGAAAGAGCAGATTTCATAATTCAGCCCGCATCTGTGTGAAGCGTCACGATAGTAGTAGCAATGCCGACAAGTGATATGCGAATTGCCCCGCTCATCAACAGGGAAATAAACATCGACAGTCGCCGCTGCATGAACGTAGGAAGAAATGCCGTTGTCAAAAGATGCCACAGCCATCACCATCCTCTGCAAACAGACTGCTTTGATTAATCTGGTTCTCATCTTCGGCGGTCTGCAGATTTTTGATTGATACGTTGTAATAGCTTTCTTTAAGCTCGACCCCGACATACTTTCTGCCCATAATCAGAGCTTTGTATCCTGTTGAAGCGATGCCGTTGAACGGATCGAGAACAATGTCACCGGGATTGCTCCAAAGCTCGATGCCCCGCTCAATGACTGGGAGTTGTAGCGGACAAATATGCCGCTCGTCTGCGTCCTCTCTGGCAATCTTGCCGTTGAGCGTGTCACTCTGGTTGATATCCCACCAAACAGGCGAGGAATATTCATCCCACACAGGACTCGCTACTTGTTGCCATTTGCTGACGGGATAGCTTTCGTTGGTATGCGTCACCCGCTCTGGATTGTCTCCTGGCTTTCGGAACGTGACAAGATAATCGGGAATACCTTGACGGCTCATGCAAGAGTCTTTCTTGATCTGCTTGTGAAGAAGCCCCAGAGCTTTCGTTCTTTGCATCGCCGTAACAGGATTTTTCCAGATACAGACCTCGGAGTGATAGATAAAGCCAAGCGACTGCATCCAACGGATAACATCGCCCCGAAAATCCTTGATACCGATATAGCCGTCTTTCTCTTTGCTTGTCGGTAAGTTCATACAATGGATTGAAACATTCCGACCCGGCATCATGCACCGATACCACTCTCGCCCAAGGAATTGATACTGCTCGGCGAACTCTTCATACGTTTTGCTGTTTCCCATGTCTCTGTCGCTGTTGGAGTAAGTGTAGAGACTCGCAAAGGGAATGGAAGTGATAGAATAATGAATGCTGTTGTCCGGGATGCCTTGCAGGACTTCAACAGAGTCGCCATGATAGAGCACCCAGTTTTTCCCGCTTGCTTGATTTAATACTTTCATGCGCTCACCAACCAATCTGGGATAGTCATTTCAATCTGCGGGTTGTATGGGATTGATATTCTGACTGTTCCCCGTATTTCTTCTTCTAATATTTCCTTGGTATGTTGTACCATCTCAGCGACCATCAAAGCCGCCTGTTTTTCCTTGCGGTCGATATTGTCCTTGACCGCTCCCTCGGCCTCGCTTGTGATGATGTAAACATTGACGGGCTGTTTCTGCCCGAACCGCCAGCAACGGCGAATTGCTTGATACATCATCTCAAAGCTGTCAGACAATCCCACAAAGATCATATTGTGGCAATTCTGCCAGTTCAGACCGAAAGCGGCGATTGACGGCTTGACAATCAGTCTTTTCGCTTCTCCGATTGTGAAGCGGTTCAGCCTGTCGGCTTTGACCTCAATATCGTCAGATCCTCGGACTTCGATGTTATTCGGGATAATTCGCTTTAACTCGTCAGCTTCGGCATTTAGGTCACACCATATCAACCATTGAGCGTCTGGCTCGGTTTCAATCAGATCAAGAGCCGCTCGGCATCTGTCTTCAAGGCTATTTCGCCTTGCGTTGCGGCGTTCGTTCAAGGTCTGGGCGACTTCCGCAAAGAAAGAATAGTTGCCATTGACAATGTTCTCATCATAACTGATAGTGATTTGCTCCGTTCTCAGCTCTGGCAAGTCAAAGCCCGTGTTATCGTATCCAAGATCCCCCGGTTTTGTCAGGACAACCGCCCACGTTGCAAGCCATTCCCAAAACCGATCTTGAGCGTGACCCTTGAGCCGCCATTTTGAAGTATCAGCCCCGTCATGAATAAAATACGTTGCAAGCATCTCAGTTCTGCTCATAACTCCACAGAATTCAGCCTGATTGCCAAGCTCCATGAAATCATTCGGTGCCGGTGTTGCTGTGCAAGATAGCTTATAAGGCGTATCACGGAATTTCTCTATGATCTCCGTTCTCATCTTGCCAGTAAAATTCTTCAAGATAGAACTTTCATCAAGTACCACACCATCGAAAGTGGAAGCGTCAAAGTGATCCATCATCTCATAATTGGTAACATTAATACCGGCTTGAACTTGGCTTTGATCTCTCACAACGGAAACAGGAAAACCAAATTTCTGCCCTTCTCTTTTTGTTTGTTCTGCAACTGATAGAGGGCATACGATTAAAACAGGTTTACCGGTATGATCTGATACGCTTTTTGCCCATTCCAGGCTTTGAATGGTCTTACCCAAACCGCAATCTTCAAACAAAGCACACCGGCCTTTTCTCAAAGCCCAATAGACAATATCCTTTTGCCACTCAAACATGGCTTTGCACATCTGCTCTTTCGGCTTTTCAAAACCGCTGCTGACAGCAATCTGTTTCTTTGATTGAAGGAACCTTTGATAATCTGTCAATCACATCACCTCCATATGTAATACGGTTCGCTCATCACAATCCCCAATACTCACGAAGTGCTTTATCAACTTCAGCCAGATCGTTCGGAATCTTCACATCTGGGAACATGAGTGAAGGTGCTTTCGCTGTGGTGTACCCATCAGACTGCGTGATGAAATAGTGATCAGTGCCGTCGGTCTGAGCAAGAAGCACGATGTCAAAGCACCCTTCAAGCGTCAGATACTGGTCAATCATCTTTCCAATCGTCTTGGCCTTGACCTTGCCGCTGTTATTGTCAAACTCGGTATGATGCAGAAAGTAAAACACTACATCATCGGGAGCTTTGCGGTTTATGTCGTGTATCAGATTTCTGAAATTCAATGCCATGTCGGTGTATTTCTGATATCCGGTTTCTTTCGCTCGGTCAAAGAATTCATTAACCAACAAATACTGTGAATCGTCTATCACATACCGTTTCAGGCTCGGATTCTCCACGGCCTTCATAATGTCCCGATAAGACGCATTTTTCTTTACCTTGAAATCACCTTTGAACGGAAGCCGCCCTTTTTCTACAGAGAAAATCCCGACCTCATCAGGAGAAAAGTTCCGGATGCTGTATGTTTTACCGGAACCGCTCTCACCCATTATCAAAACTGGTACTCCCATTATTGATACCTCCATGTGTGCATCGTGCTTGTGGTGTAATACTCATCACGCAGAACGTAATCATTTGGTGTCCACTCTGCGTATACCATGTTGGTTGTCAAGCCGTTGGGCAAGATCCCACTTTCCATGAAAGGCCGAATGATCTTTTCGGCAATCTCTCTGTCATGCTCGGTGCAAGTGTTGTCAGTACCGTCATAGAACATCCATTGTTGCGGCTGTGATGCCACTTCTTCAAATGTTTTCGGGAAAGCTGGGTTCATTACCCTTGCCAACATACAACAAACCTCTGTGGCTTTCTGTGCGTCTGTGGAGAGTTTTGCAATCACCGGAGCAACTGCATCAACGGCCTGATTAACAGAAGCATCAAGCGAAGCCTGACCGGTCAGAAAATAATCTGCTTGCTTCTGTGTGTTCTGCTCGGTTTCATACGCTTTAATCTTGGCTTGATATTCGGCTTCGAAATCTGCCCTGACCTCTCTGATGGTGCTTGCCCTGACGCACGATGAAAGAATGATTGTGTAAATCGTGAACAGTGCCGCCAAAATCAGCACAATGCCATATTTCTTTTTGAATTCGTTGCCGTCAAACCGAATGCAATGCCGTGGAGCATTTTTCTTTGGCATCTGTTTCGGTTCTTTCGGCTTATAAACCTTGATGTCCTCAGTCATGTAAATAGGAAGTTCAGCAATTGCATTTTCTGGTGTTATGTTGTATAATTCCATTGTCAATTTTCCTTTCTTGGCTTTGCCGTGTGTGAACCCCCATTCACATGCGGCAATTTTTATTCCATCCTCGTTGCTTTTGCCGTGTCTCGGTCATAGTCGATCCGGATCAAGCTGGCATTGTCTTTTGATGTGTCGAACACATTGATATAAATGAATCTGTCCGTGATCATGAAATCAGCTATGATCTTGTCTGTTGGCTGTTCGAACTGGTCAAACAACGCACCAAGTTCCTTGGCTTTTTCCAAAAGAACAACCGCAAGTTCGTCTTTATTCGTCTCCGTTCACCTCACTTTCTGCACGGCAGTTATCACACAAACCGTCTGAAATTTGAGATTCCGGGAAGATCTCACCGCACTGGTCACACTCAACGGCTTCTTCCAGATCATCGTTGCCACAATAGATGCATCGCAATTCCGTTAACCATTCTGTTGGTTTACCGTCCAACTCATAATGCACTTCTGGAACACTGACCAGTGCTTCGATGCTGTCCATGATTCCACCGCACTCAGGGCAGTAATAATAAGTCACATCACACACCCCATTTCTCAACAAGTGCCCTGTGTGCATCTGCAACCTCTGCCGATGACATCCGATTGATCTTGTTGAACAACTCATCTTTCTCACGTTCGTAATTTCTGAGCCGTTCATCATATGACATATGCTTGATTCTCTGCCGGTCACCCTTGACGTTCTTGATCTTGCGGATCATCTGAAAATAACCTTCCTTTCCGATTGTCGGAGTACCAACAGAGTGTTTGCCGCCGGTATACGTTCGATTATGTGCCAAGATTTGATTCACCTTCTTTCAATCCAAGATAAGCATTCAGCTTGCTTTTGCTGATGTGATAGCACCACACTGTTGACATCTTCACAGCCGTTCCAATTGGCAACCGGCCTGACCTGATCCCAAGCCGAACAAACTGCTGAGATACGCCAAGCATCTTTGCGGCTTCTTGTGTTGTGATTCTGTCATTCATTCTTTCATCAACTCTTCTACAGTCACACCAAGAACGTTTGCAACTGCCAATGCTTTTTCAACTGACGGCTTGCTTTCATCCCAACGGTAAACGGTTCTCTGCTTCAAGTTTGCTTGCCGCTCAAGTTCTGCAATTGACATACGTTTCTCTTTGCAAAGCTCTACGATCTTACTAAGCAAATTTTCACCCCCTACATAAATTTGTTACAAAGTATTGACAACGCTTCGCAAATTTGCTACACTTAGCAAGCAAACAACATAAATTTTCACATCCTCAGTTTTGCCAGAACTGTTGGTGGTAGTAAATTTGCGCCCTGTCGATGCTTATTATACACAAATTTTCTACATTGTCAACAACGAACCTTAAAAAATTTGATACGAATATTCCTAAAGGTGATGCTTATGACTTTAAAAGACAAAGTAATCCAATTATGTGAAGAACGTGGAATGACTATAAGACAGCTTGAACGTGAAGCCGGTCTTAAAGAGCGCACCATACAACATTGGGATAAGAGCGACCCAAGCGGTGAAAAACTGTATAAGGTCGCAAATGCTTTGAACGTTCCGATTGAAGCATTGTTTGCGGCTTATGATCCGACTTGGCAACGGATAGCAGATAGAATAATGACAATGAATAGCGTCAATGAAATTGCATCGAAACTATCAGATAGAGAATATAGATTATTGCAATTATTCCGCATTTTGAATGATGATGGTCAAGACAAAATCATTGAATATGCAAATGTTTTGGTTGATGTATACCGCTTCAAGCGGTTCACTGATGAAATGTATCTGGATAAGGATAAAGAATGAAATGGGGTGATTGATATCCGGAATCCGAACGGCTTTGGTTCTGTGTTCAAGCTGAGTGGCAACCGGCGAAAACCATTTATTGCACGAAAGACCGTTGGATATAACGACAAAGGTCAACCGATCTACACGGTAATCGGCTATTTCGAAAAGCGGAATGACGCAATGCAGGCACTTGCTGAATTTAATTCAAATCCGTATGATGTCGATATGGCTAAATTAACACTCTCTGAGCTATTTGAAGTCTGGAAGACAGAAGAATACCCCAGAATGAAAAATGGCTTGCAAACGGCCCACAATGCGGCATATAAGCACTGTAAACCGTTGTATGATATGCCGTATAAGAAATTGCGGAAATATCAGATGCAGAAAATCATAGACGAATGCGGAAAGGGATTTTCTACACGCTCAAATATCAAAGCGTTGTTTCTTCATCTGGATGCTTATGCTTATGATCATGACATAATTTCAAAGTCATATGCCAAGAATCTGCGTGTTGGAGAAAAAGAAGAACCAAGGAAAGGAAATCTTTGGACATCGGAAGAAATCGAACGGCTTTGGAAGATGCAAGGCCAGCCGTTTGTTGATGAGACATTAACGCTCTTGTACACCGGGATGCGTGTATCAGAGATGCTTCAGCTTAAACCGGAACACATTGACATTGATCAAGGAATCATTCAGTATGGAATAAAAACAAAAGCCGGGAGAGACAGAATTATACCTATCCACCCGGCTATCTTGCCGCTGATCCTTGAGCGGCTTACACGACCATATTTATTTTCGGATGCCAGAACGTCAACTGCAAAGGACATTGAAAAGAGCGTGTCAACAAACTTCCTGAACGCATGGCGTAAACAAATGCATGAATATGGCTTTGGAGAACACCACACGCATGACTGCCGAAAAACGTTCAGAAGCAAGCTTGACAGTGCCAATGCAAACAAGGTCAGCATTGATTTGATTATGGGTCACAAGTCTCAGGATATTGGTGAAAGAGTTTACACACTGAAGACAATCGAAGAACTAAAATTAACTGTGAATCTGATTTCTTACACCTTGTCAGATTCTCCGGGTTAGTAACACGTAAGTAACAAAACCGTCAGAAGAAGCCTTATTTTACTGGCCTTCTGACGGTTTACACTTAAACTTTTCTTAACTTAATATGAAACGCCTGAATTTTCTGCGTGGCAAATATCGCAAAATGCCCTTATTTATTGAACTTTTACGGCATCTTTTTTTCTGTGCGTCTCTCTCCGTTTTTGTCGGTAAGTTACACATAAGTGACACAAAAAAGTGTGACCCTCTTCAGAAAAAATTTTTGGGCATAAAAAAGAAGCCCCCCTTGCGGAGAGCTTCAAGCAGAAAGGAAGAAATATGAAGAAAGGATGGTAGCAAATTATTCGGCATCGTCTCCGGGATCATCAACGGCACCGGGAAGAATGATGGTGTTTGCGTTGGCGGCATCTGCCAGACCTTCACCAATCGTGTATGCGATTACAGAAGCCGCAGACATGATTACACCTGAGATGGTCTTAACGGTATCACCATCGACCTTGAAAGCCATGAGAAGGCCAGAAACAAGCCCTACAATGGCAATCCAGAACTTACGGCTCGTCAACTTACGTTTCCAATCAATTTTATCCATAATTTAATCCCCCTGTGTTGCTTTGTATAGTGTCTTGATATCATTTTCAATGACGGCTATACTTGTTTGGATTGCTCCTAATTTCTCTGCATAGCCGTTGTGCGTGTCCAGTTTGCGTTCGATGGTCTTTAACCTATTCTGTAGACGTTCTTCCTTAACGGCTTCTTCTATGGCTCTTTTCTTGCTCATCTGGGCATTGTTGATCAGATTAACGATGATGCTTGCTACCGCACCGATCAATGCGGCAATGATAGTCGTGTCCAACGGAATCACCCCCATTAAATTGACAGCAATGCTTTCCAAAGAGCCGTATCACACTTGCCGTCTTGTGTCATGTTGTAATGTCTCTTTGCGGCATTCACAGCCGCTGTGGTCTTTGCTCCGTAAAAGCCGTCAGCACTGCCGCACGGAAAATGATGCGAGTTAAGCAACGCTTGAAGGACAACGCAATCGGTCTTGTATACGTTGCAAGGTGTAAGCGTTGACGGTTTCCAAGTATGATCTTCTGCCGGTGTTGCCGTTGTTGGTGTGTTCGTTGCGTTGTTTCCTTTGTAGCGCAAAACGCAATTCCAAGGGAAGTTCCAATAATTTTGGATGCGGATTTCGTTGCCAGACTGGTCACCGCTTTGTGGATTCCCTTCGTCAGTCCGTGCGTTTACCACTTTACCATTGCCGATGTAAAGGCACGTATGAGCGGCGTAATTCAGCAGAACATCACCCGGCTGAAGACCGTAGCCAGATGACAAGCCAACTTCGTATGTGGCATCCACAAAGCCACACGCAAGAAAAGCCTGTCTCATGTTCCCGGTATACGTTGCGCCTTTGCTTCTGACAGGAACACCGGCAAACTCAAAAGCCGAAATGACCATTGAGGAACAGTCATAATCTTTGCCCCATCGGTCAATCTGGCTATAGCCATGCGAATTGTCGTTTGCTATGCCTATAGCCCAAGAGACAGCCGCATCAATTACACTCATCGTCTTCACCGACAGTCACAGAAATGACTTTATCCTCTCCGAATTCTGCCACAGCCTTACAAACCGCTCCTGTGATGCTCTGCGCTTCACAATTCCAAGTGTTGCCGTCCATCGTTTCGATCAAATAGACCATTACTCCACCCCCTAATAATTCTCTACGAGCGTGATAATCAGCAACACGCTCAATGCTCCAAGAATCCAGTTCATATTTGTCTCCTTGTTAGTGTCGGCAAGGATTTGCACCTTGCATGGAACATCGTTCCCCACGACTCGGCTTGTGTCAGCCGATCTCCAACGTTTGCAACCGTTTACGTCTACCTATTCCGTCACGACATTATTGAATACGGGGACTGCACTATGCATCTTCGGGTGGCAGGTTACCTCGGTATGATCACTTCCGACCCCGTATTTGAACACACTTAAAACGCACGATTAATCAGTCAAATAAGTTCAGTAAATTCGTTGTTGTTAGATGAGCTGATTGACCACACCCGATAACCGTCAGACTCCAATTCGGCGTAAGCCATCTCAACCGAATTAAAATCTTTGACTATCAAATGAACTGCACCAGATTCGTCCCTAACAACGCATTTTAGTTTCATCACTCAACAGGCTCTTCCGTCACCACAGGCTCAGGAGTGGGCTGTGCTTCGTGATGAATGAATTCCTTGTACCCTTCCACAGCATCAAGCTGTTCATCAGCAATCATGACGTAAGCGGAGAGAACGTCAGGAGCGTTCCAGAGCGTCTGGCAGAGTCCGTGATAGGTCACCTTTGCGGATGCTACATCGGTAAAGCCCTCTGCGTGGATTGAGTATGATCCGTTAACGACCTTGATAATTGCGTACTTCATTGTTAATTCCTCCTATCAGGTATTGAGTTGATTGAGTGCGTCTGCGAGAGAAAGCTGTGTTGCGTTTGTTCCGGGAGTTATTGTGCCGCCTGCGGCGATCTGAGACGTTGCCAAGTACAAAGTGTTGCCGATCATGAAGAACGTGCCAGCTGAGATAGCGTGGTCCGCAGTCATATCGTCCTCGGTAGGTTTGGTCAGCTGTTCGATGTAAAGTTTCGTGTCTGCCGGGTACTCCACATCAACCGTACCTACGTCTGTCCAGATGTTGTTCTGTCCAAGAAGCGTGTTAAGCTCTTGTGGAGTGAGTTGGTAGGTGATGGGGGTGGCGAGTTCGTATACAAGCTGAACTCCTGCCATAGAAGTTTTAAAAGTTGCAGCATCGCTATAATCAGAATCAACAACAAAAAAATTGCTGGATGCTGCGCTTCCAAGGCACGCTTTATCAACACCTTCAAGCGAACTTGCATTCAATACTTGGTATTTGCTACATATAATGTTTTGTCGTCCTGCGGCCTTCCCATTAATTGCCGCTGTGAAATACCCATACACAAATTCAGAGCTTGGCTGAGTGAAAACCCATGTAACTTCGCCCAAGTCCACCATCGCCCTATCCACCGTCAGCACACCATTGGTCACATCCAGCGTCCCGCCGTAGACTGTGCCTGCTTCGGTTTCCCAGTCAACGGAGATTTGGTTGCCGGTGTATGGATGGTACTCTGTGTCTGTTGCAGGGTAGTTGACGCTGATGTCGTTACGGTATGTTGTTCCATACGTTCCCGAACATCTTAAACGGCAATAATATGCGTTGGCTGGAGAAGTAAAAACCTTTGCGTATATTTTCCCGTCTTCTGTTACATTATTGTTATCATAAGAAATATAATTCTTGTTTGCGTCATACCAGAAAATCTGCGCCCACGGCAAAAGGAAACAATAAGCAGTTGACGGTTTTATTGATATATAATTTTTACTTCTCATTACGTTTGCATTTTGTATGTTCTGCCCATTTGCGGAGTTTATACTTCCACTTTCCAGAACCTCATCAAACATGTTTGCACCCGTCTGCTCCACACTCGCCCCAGTGTGTCCGCTGATCGGGCAGATGTTGGAGTAGGGGGCAAAGGTCGCATCAGTTTCGGTTGCGAGACGGATCATGGGTTTGAAGACGAGATTGGAGACGGTTGTGCCAGAGGATACTACTATGACAATGTTCGTTTGGTTCATTGCTTCTACGATAGTATTATTTGACCCATTCCCAATATCAGCCCATCCAGAAAAGCCATTCGATGCAATTCTATACGTTGAATTCCCACCACCACTTGGGCATCCGTTCAGAATATATGAACCGGGTTGTAGACATTTTCCACCAAACGTATTCTTGTCCCAATAAAGAAACGCTGCGTCTGAAGTAGCTGTTCCATTTGCTGTGACAGTTCCGTCTGAATTTACAGTAAACGTTACTCCATTAATCGTAGTTGTAGCCCCAGTAAATGGAAGCAGATTCTTCCCACCCCCAGCAGGCCACGGATTGTCGTACCCGTGCAAATCCTGCACAGGCTCGATGTTTGCAACCAAGCTCTTGACAGGCATCCCATCTGCTCCGTCTGCAAACGATGCAATCTCACCGCTTGCTGTGTTGATGATAACAGGTGCTTTGCCGTCCAAATCCTCTGTCAACTGCTCAATGGCTGGGGTGATGGACTCACTTATTTGGCGATTTAACTCAGTTAGTTCCTTGCCAACTGTTCCTGATCCGTAGGCAGTTGATGCATCATAGCCGATATCCCCGGCATTGATGGTGTTGAGCTTCTCTTCTGCGCTCTTCAACGCCGCACCGATCTTGCCGCTTGCATACGTTTCAGAAGCATCATAAGCAATGTCACCGGCATCCAGTTCAACCACTCCGGTCTTCCCGGCAACTTTGGTGACGGTGTTGACCTGCGCACCGGCTTCAATGCCATTCAGTTTGGCTTTGTCAGCTGTGGTAAATGTGGTTTCATCCGCAAGATCAACCGCAATGATGTTGGTCACAAATTCGGGAGTAATTACCAGTTCATTAACAGCACTCATGTCATCACGCTCCCTTTGATATCTTCAAAGACAGTGCATCTGGCCTTTTTCGTGCCGTAGATTTCAGTTCCGATCTTGATGTAAAGCTGATAATACGCCGTTGTATTGTCGTTGAGTTTCAGCGTCTGCACCTCTGTGAACTGATATGAAAGTTTGTTGTTTGCCGTGTCCGTTGTCATGTCCGACAGCGTGAGCGTCAGCTTGTATTCTCTCGATTCAACGGTAAGTTCTGCGGCTGTGATCTGTGACACCGTGAAGCCTGTATTTGACAGGTCAAACGTGATTTTCGGTGTAGTCCCTTGCAGTAACTGGGTCATGTCTTCAACTCCTTCATGATAGATGCTATAGTGTCCTCAAGTGATACCTTTGGTGATCCGACAACGATTTCTGTGTACTTCTCAAGCAGAACATCATACACAGTTTTCACAACCTTGGCAGTGATCTCCATATTCAGCGGTGGATAAAGTATCTTGACCGTATCGCATAGCTTGACATGTTCAAGGTTGTAATAATCCTTATATTCTTCCGTTTGCCAAAGTGGAATAAATTCGACAGATACAGAAACCTTCGGTGCTGAATAATTGCGGTTCAGGTAGTTTGCCGCCCACGTATTAAGTGTTTCTTGTGTCGGCAGTTCTGCGAATTCACTGGACGCATCAATGACGATTGTGCGGTTATAGGAAAGCCCATCATCGACGGTCTGAAGCGTAGATTGAACATAGTCCGTGCCGTTGCTGTAATAAGCAACTACACCGCTATAGTATTCCGTGATATCAACGTCATAGTCCAGTCCGGTGATGTTCTTGCCGTAAGCAATCACTACGCCGTTGTTCTCTCCTCTTGCTGACAGCAACTTAACTTTGTACCTGTTCCAAACAAATTCGCCACCGAACAGATCAAGCATACTGCCACGCATACCGCCAAGATACTCCCGAAGTGGATGCGCTATGTCACTGCCGTAACCTTTGACCGTACTTTCGACCGTTCCGATGTCTGTTTCAAACGTGAATGGGTTAGGGCTTAAGCAAAACTCTTGCGTCAACGTGTTCCACATCGTTGCCGGGTAACGTGTAAAATGATTAGAATTTGCTCCGATGATAATGTTGTTGAGTTGATATGATACGTGCTGTGCATTTACCTGTATCAGCCCGTTGATGTCTGAGCTAACCTCTACAATCCTAAACGGTTCAGCTTCGTCAGCGTCTTCATACGGCCTTGCAAGGATGATCTTATCCACTTCCAACTCATCAGCGTGAATTCCGTCTTTCGGGTATTCCATTTCAAGGATAAACTCACCGTTGCGCTCCTCTGTGACCTCGCACCGAGCGCAGTCTGCAAGCGGTTCACCGAATGATGTGAATGTGGTATCGGTTGCGCTGTAAAGCCTTGGAATCATACACGCCACCACCTCGGATAGATTTCGAGAATACCAAGTGAATCACTAATCAATCCTAGATACGTATAGACTTCTATTTCGTCCGATCCGAACTTTGGATAAGTGAGTGCTTTACCGGCGGCAGAGTTGTAAGCAGTGATGAACAGATACTGTCCTAAATTGCCCTTACGTGGATATCCGTTACTGTCCACATAATCATAATATAGATACTGCATATCGCAGTCCATGAAGCACTCACTTGTAACTGCTGAATAATCGCTAATATTATATGACCAATAACTTTCTTTTTTTCCGCTCACATAGTTGGTAATGCCCATGTACATGCCGTTTTTCGTATTGATGAACCTGAACAAAGGCTTGGTTTCATATCCGGTTTTGTTCCTTATAACAATACGCCGCGCAAAATATGCATTTATCGGATATGCAGAATCGTCAACAACGGTTTCGGAAACCACAGTGAAGCTCACCAGATCGTTGTTGTTTGCGCTTCTCACGTTCGAAAGGATTTGCCAGTATGCCGATTCACTTGCCGTGATTGAATAAGTTATAGTCACTCCATCTCGTGCGACAATTCCACCGGAGCTTTCACGCTCTACCTTGCTTGCATTGAACACCTTAAATGTAACCGTGACCGTATCTGTTACAGATGGGTCGATGTGAGGAGTTACTAAGATTTTACTTCCGACAACGGCAGGGATATAAGATGAACGCCAATTAAATCCTGTTATTCCTGGGACGATCCATTGAATCGGAGTATCACCAGAATAAAGGAACTGTTGCGGCTTGCAATTGAACGTCAGTGTGAAAATGCCAGTTCTGGTTGTGAACCAAAGTTTCGGATCAATGCTGTCGGCAAACTCTGCCATGCGGTAAACGTCTGGATGCCGCTGAGGATCTTCGAGCTTGAAGTAACCACGATGACTGCAAAGCCATCTAGCAAACTCTTCAAAGCGGTTTTGCCATCCGTCTTTGATGAGAAAGTTGTATTTAATATCGACATTGTTCCATCTGCCATGATCCAGAATCAAATCACCGTTTCTGCCTGGAACGGATATCAATTCCCTGTCACGCTCTGGCTTTGTCCAAGTATCTGCGCCATCGGTCACAAGGCCGAACCGCTCTTCAAGGTCTACGCCATCGAATATTAAGCCCATACCGCTCCTTTCTGCATTACCTTCTGCTGAATACGTCTTGCCACCATGTCAGCCAATGCACGATCATCCTTTGCGGTGTAGCCGTTCACATTGACATTAATGACGGTCTGATTGTTGTTGCCGCCCATCATCTGCGCCAGCTTGTCATAGCTGATAACGACTTCACGCCCAGCTTCGCCGCCGCCAAGCATCTTGCCGCCCATCATTCCGAAGATAGACGCACCGTCAAGCATGATTGCGTCATTCATTGCTTTGCGATACCACTGCACGTCAATGGTCGGAATTGATATTGTCTTGCCGAAGAAAGACTTTTCAACCGTTTGGACACTGAAGTGCGGCAACTGGATGTTGCTCAAGATTTTTCCAATGTTGATCGGGAAGAAACCCTTGATTGTGTTAACGATACCGCTCAAGGTATTCTTTGCCGATTCAAATGGAGATGTAATAGCACTCTTGATGTTGTCCCATCCATTCTGCGCTCTTGTTTTAATCGCAGTCCAAGCGGTTGATAATGTTGTTTTGATGCCGTTCACTGTCGTTGTAACAGCTGTCTTTGCCGCTTCAAACTTCAACTGAATTTCGTTCTTGATTGCGTCCCAAGATTCTCCGACAGTTGTCTTGATTGTTTCCCACACAGCAGAAAGTGCAGTGTTGATAGCCGTTGCGATAACGATCAGGCTTGTCTTTGCCGCTCTAATCTTTGAGGTGATGGAAGTCTTGATCTCATTCCACTTTGTGATGGTATCGGTCTTGATCGTTTCCCACGTGGTTACAATGGAAGTCCAGATCTCCGTTGCGGTATCAACAACGGCCTGCTTGGCATTGGAATAAGACGATGTGATTGCGGTCTTAATGTTTTCCCAAGCTTCAAGCGTTGATGTCTTGATATTCTCCCAAGTCTGTGCCGTCCACAGCTTGATAGATTCCCAAGCTCCGGAAACAGCCGCTATTAACTCGCCAGCTTTTTCCTTTACAGTATCCCAGTTCTTGTAGAGAAGCACGCCAGCGGCAACCACAGCCGCAATAATAGCTATTACAATGCCGAATGGGCCAGCAAGCAATGGAGCAAGCTCCATCAGCGCACTAATGCCCATAGAAACTTTGCCAATCACTATCAGCAGAGGCCCGACAGCCGCAATGACAGCACCGACAATCACAATGATCCGTTTCGTCCTGTCACTTAATCCACTGAACTTGGTTGTAAGCTTCTGCACCCATTCAACAAAACGCTTGACGTAAGGCAACATGATATTGCCGATCTCGATTGCAACGTCCTGAATGGCAGATTTTAACAGCGTCAATTGACCTTTCAGGTTGTTCAGCTGAGTGTCAGCCATGTCACCAGCCGCACCGGATGCGTTTTCAATCTCGCCGCTGAGATCTTCCCATCTCTCTGCTGTCGTTCCAAGAAGCGAATTAATAGCCGCCAAGTCTGTTTTGTTGAACATATCTGAAAGAAGTCTTGTCTTCTCTTCCTGTGACATACCTTCCATTGCGGTATTCAGTTCTTGGAAGATTTCGGGCAAAGGTCTTAAACTTCCGTCAGCATCGTAAGCACTTACACCAAGCTTTTCCCAAGCGGCTACAGCGTCATCCGTTGACGGAGTCATAGCCAGCAAAATATTGCGTAGTTTTGTACCGGCTTCACTGCCCTTTATGCCATTGTCTGCCAGTATGCCAAGAACAGAAGAAAGCTCTTGCGTGCCGCCTTTTACGCCCCTTGCAGTTGCACCGACTGTCAGGATGGCTTCTCCTAACTGTGCAACGCTTGTATTTGACCGTGACGAACTTCTTGCCATCTGGTCAACCATCGTCTTGGTTTCTTCTGCTGTCAGCCCTAATGCCGTTTGTGCATCGGTAACCATATCAGATGCTTGGGCGAGATCAATGCTACCGGCGGCGGCAAGGTCAAGCACAATCGGCAACATGTCCATTGACTTGTCCACATCATAACCGGCAAGAGCCATGTAGTTTAGTGCTTCTGCGGCTTCGTCTGCACTGAATGCCGTTGTAGCCCCCATTTCTCTTGCAAAGTCCGTCAGTCTCTGCATATTCTGCGAAGCTTCAGACGATCCGTCATTCAGGTCTTCAACGGTGTAACCCATCGTTGCCGCAACCTGAGACATGGACGCTTCAAAGTCAGCCGCCGTTTTAACTGAGCCAATACCCAATGCGGCAAGCGGCGCAGAAACATACTGTGTCCACTTCTTGCCGAAGTCTTCCAGATGCTTGCCGACCTCTTGGAGCTTTTCGCCAACCGCTTTGACCTGTTGCGCTCCGACCGATCCGAAGTTCCTTGCCTCGGTTTGAAGGTTCTTTAATTTGCTCTCTGTCTCAATAATTTCACGCTGTAAATTCATGTATGCTTCAGAGTTTTTGTCTACCCCATCGGCATCCATTTGAGCTTGAGCGTCTTTCAGTTGCTGGAGCTTGTCTTTTGTGTTTTTAATCTGATCGGCAAGAAGCTTCTGCTTCTGCCGCAATAGTTCTGTGTTTGTTGGGCTGAACTTTAACAGCTTCTCAACGTCTTTCAATTCAGACTGTGTCTTGCTTAGAGAAGACTGTACGCCCTTTAATGCGCTTTGTAGCTTTGTGGTGTCTCCACCTATTTCAATTGTAATTCCTGCAATTCTGCTTGCCATAGAATCACCCTTTAAAACCTGTCGAAATCGGCTTGTGTCGCTTTCTGACACCAGCCGTCCCAATTATCATTCGATGCTTCTGTGAAAATGTCGTAGACCATGCCGATTTCCAGAAGCTCCAAATCAGCAATAGACAGGCCAAGTTGAACACAGCGGAGCAGATACAACGCTGTGTTCATATCTCGGTCTGTCGGTCTTACTCTTTTTTTTCGGTGCTTGTTGTAGCCGTCTCATCTGCCCACAGAAGCATGATGTCCGGTGCGGCTTCGATAATAGCGAGTGGAGAAGACATCCCACCCAGCCAATCCTCGATTTTGATTGCAGACGAAACAGAACCACCCTGAATTGCCATGCAGTATGCAAGGTTTTCGAAAACCTCACTGTCAAGGATCTCGCCCTTTGCATTGGTTGCACCTGACATATCATGAAAGATGTCTTTCTTGAACAGTCCACGGTAGATTCTCGGTGTTGCTCCATTGGTCAGCAGTTTGTATTCTTTGCCGTCAATGTTAACTGTTCTCTCCACTCAACTCACCACCAATCAGGTTGCAGACGGTTTTGCAACAGCAGAGAAGAAGGTAGCATAAGCTCCGTCACCCTGTTCGCACTTGGCCTTGACGATGGGCTTTTCTGCACCAGCGACCGTCATGGTCTGGGCCACAGCGGTAAGACTGAGCGTCTCAGTAACCGGCTCGATGCTGGTTTCCGTTGTCTGACTTGCGATGGTCGGACGAGTTGCCTTGCAGTTGTAAAGAACGTGACGGCTGGCCTTGGCATCGCCCTCAAACTGGAACAGCAGAGCAAACGGCTTCGGCTTTACGTCTCCGACTTCATACTGAAGACCGGAAGTCTGCTCTTTGACTTCTCCCATAACATCAGTCATGAAAGAATCAGGAATCAGGGCAAGCTCCAAGTCACCAGAATAACCGTTGTTGGAAACGCTGACATAAAAATCCATGTTGTCGGCACGGAAGTTGGTGGTTTCTCCTTCCTGATCAAGAGACAGGTTAACAGCACCCGGCATGGCAACCGGAGTGGCGTAAGTGCCGTCAGTTTCGTTCAGGACAGCGTAATAGCAATTGGAAAGTCCATATTTTACCTTGTTTGCCATTATTAATTCTCCTTTTCCGTTATGACTATTTCAGTGTCATAAACAATCATAAACATCCGCTCGGAATCCAAATAGGTTTCTGAACGTGAATAAACAAGACCGTAAGAAGAAAGCGTATCTTCCACGGCCTTTTCAAGTGTGAAATCTTTGTTGTCGGTGTATAGCTCTATGGATAATCCACGGATTTTTGCATAGTTGATATCATCTGCGGCAAGATCATTGCTGTCATCGTAAAGGAAACAGATGAACGGTGGCACTTGCGGCGAATCGTTATCAAATTGATTATAAGCATACGGAATGCCGATGCTTGCAAGCATGGTATTTACATCTTGATATGTCATGATATTGATTCCACCTTCTGTCTAACTACCTTTGGCATTTCCTCGTTCGCCCAGTCGTTAACCGGAGCAATATGAGGATATTTCCCAGTATCCCCGAACGTTCTGCCAGTTCCGTTCTTAATGACGTGCCCATTTTCAAGCAGATGCGTCAGCCTATAATGTTCATCGTTGTATACAACCTTATCCGTTGAAACCCTTGTCTTGCGCACAGTGTCATTTGTCCAGCTACCGGCATAAGCACCAGAACCGTCCTTTGCCCAGTGGTTAATTGCTTGGAGCTTTTCTGTGGCTTCGTCTGTTACTTCTTCCACAGATGCGTCCATAACCTCATAGACATCTTCACCGTATTCTTTCAAGAGTGCTTCAACTGTGGCTGACAGGTCAATTGGCCTGATTCTCCTGTTACGCCGTGCCATTTGTACCGCCCTTTCGCTCAACGTACAATTCAATGTCATCCGTTCGTGAATGATATGTACGATAGACGGTATACCGCTTTTCGTTGTACTCAACTATCGGTTCATCGTT
>Ga0326512_10001167_pt1 | contig 20939 bp, 20 predicted proteins | sample 1_2617_0518_D_FD_203652 | JGI IMG/M metagenome (GOLD analysis project Ga0326512, IMG submission 203652) | Bovine rumen microbial communities from UC Davis, California, United States - 1_2617_0518 | ecosystem: Host-associated > Mammals > Digestive system > Stomach > Rumen | place: USA... | reverse complement strand
TTACAGCTAACGGATGTGAAATGGATAAAACTTGGGCTTTGGTTGTATCTCCAAAGATGGCAAGTGTTATAGCTCAAACTGTTGCTCAAGACTGATTCAGCCTTGCTGACTTGGCTTTGAAAAACGGATATGCTGGAAACTTTGCTGGATATAAAGTATATTCTTCAAACAATGTAGAACACACTAGAACTATTAGTTTCTCATCTGTAGTTGCTACTGATGAAATTACTGTAGCAGGTGTTAAATTCACATTTGTTGCATCTATTGGATCAACTGCAGGTAATGTATTGAAAGGAGCTAACGATGCTGCTGCTTTAGCTAACTTAGCTGCTGCTATCAATGGTGGAGCTGGAGCTGGAACAACTTATATTGAAGTAAGTGCTGCTGACAGAGCTAAATTAAAGAATGTTAGAGCTAACTTAGATGCTTCTACAGGAGTTCTTACAACTGCAGGAGATGTATTAGTTTCTACACCAGATACAACTATCACAGTTGGAGCTGAAGAATGTCATGCTTTGCTTTGCAGACCAGGAGCTATTGACTTAGTTATGCAACAAAACATTGATGTAAGAAAGAATCCATTACCTAAACAGAAAGCTGATTACTACATCATTTCTTGCCTTTACGGAGTTAAAACTTTCCAAGAAGGAAAAGAAAGAATGGTTAAGATGAAGATTGCTGCTTAGTGATAAGAGCTTATATATAAGGGGTGGGGAAACTCACTCCTTAGAATAAACTTTTATATAAACAATATAACCAATGGATGTATCTACAATAATATCTTTATCAAGGAAACAGACTTCTACTACTGAATGACAGATAGCAGATGCTGATTATCTCACATATCTAAACATTATCTATAAAGATATATTCTCTAGATTGTCAGTAAACTCAAAGAAATATACATGGCAGAGATTTAACACTCCTGTAATAGAATGACAGTCAGAATATATCCTACCTCAACCATGAGATGATGAGACTTGAATAAAACTTGTATTAAAAGCCTATCTAGACTGAAAAGAGATACCTTTGTATGATACAAGTCTTTATGATAGTGAAGAAGATTTAACTGATCCAAAATGGAATGCTAAACCATACTGAATATTAAGAGATGGTAGTATTTTTCTAGTTCCTATTCCAAAGAAAGATGGAGAGCTAATTATAGAATGAAAATATATTCCTGTAGATTTGACACTTACTAATACAAGCGATGAAATAAAATTAGCTCCTGAATACCATAGCATCCTAGTTAAAGGTCTGAATAATTTAGTATTTTGAGCTAAACAAGTATTTGATAAACAGCAACTACGAGAAAGTTATTACTTACAAGGTATAAATCAGATTCAAACAGAATGAAGTTTTGAAATGGAGAGTGCATATCATGTAGAAGATCCTTATTTATGATTCTTAGAATAAAATAATGGCAGATATAAAAAGGCAAGATATAACTTTAAGCGACCGAACAAAAGGTATCTCAGCAGATGAATATGCTTGAGGTAGCTATTTTTATTCAGAATGAATATCAAGCTGATATACGACTAAATGATTTGAACTATGACCTTATATCTCGAGAACTACTCTTAATACAAGAAAGAACTGATATCCTGTAGCATTAGCTCCTACTAAAAACTATTGAATACTTGCATTTACTAATGACTGACTTATAGAAACAGAAGAACTATATAACTGAGCAACATGAGATGGAGATGATGATTGAGGAGGAGCATTAGCTTGAAGATATGGTTTAGGGACATATAACACTTATGTAAATGGTCTAATGTATTGAACGACTGCAATAGCGATATGAGATAGGTACATAGACTTATTAGATGTAAAAAATCCTTATGATCCAACAGCAGAATTATTAACTAATCCTGATTTTAGTAATTCTTGAGATAATTGGACTATTTGAACATGATGGACTATTACTGAAAACGGAGTAGAACATACAACAGGAGAAACTTGAACATTGAGTGCAACTATAAACTTTGGCTCAACTCCTACATCTTCTGATTATGTAAGAGTAGCTTTGAAAATAAAGGATGCTACAGCAGGTAAATTAACTGTAAAACTAGATAATCCTAGTGCTTCATACGAGATAGGTAGTGGTGTTAATGGATGGATAACTGTATGCTGTAAATGTTCTAGTAGCTCTACAGCAGTAGTGATAACTCCTGCTTCTACTTTTAATGGTACTATAGAAATTGTAAATGTGCATTTATATACAGGTTTACAATTTCAGAAGCTAACCATAGCAGGAAGTGAAATCTGACAGCCACATCCTGCATTAGTTTGGGAATGAGATTTATATGTAGCTGCATGAAATAATGTAAATATATATTCTCTTTCTGACCGATGAAGAACATATAAATCTCTAGTAGATGAGAACTTTACTATCGTATCCATGACACAACAGGCAGGTAATATTATTCTATGGGCTACTGATGGATTTGATAGTAGGCAGTATTATTGGGACTGAGTAGATAGTGTAGCTACTGAAGTTATTGAATGGAAATGACTTATAATCAAATGAGTAACAGGTACAGAAACTCTATCTTATGTTCTTACAGCTTCATGAAATACAAGCTGATTTATAGAATGATATGAGTACAGATTATATATAGTAAGCTGATATCAAAGAAGTCTAATAGCTTCTAAACTATATCAGTATATGTCTTCAAACTATATACAGAGAGAGCCATATAACCTAAATAAGAAGTTCGATTTCAATGATGTTAAAAACGATCAGTCAATGGTAGTTTACCTAGATAATCTATATATACCATGATGTGATGGAGTATATAAGTATGGATCAGATTTACCTTGAATGTCTAAAGTGTGGACTAGACCAATAAAATACGATGTATGAGCTACAAATATAACTATCTGACAAAGGAATGACTTCTTAAATATCTGATACAGCTTAAATAATATAAACTACATAGGAAAGATAGATAATAGACTATATACGAATAAATGATACATAGTAACAGAAAGTATATATCGAGATAAACTAAGTACGAGAAAAGCATTAGAGAAATTAAAAATCTGATATAAGAATGTAGCTTCAACTGTAGGTAATATCAAGGTTTACATGATAGTAGATGATGATTACTTTTGGAGATTTCGACCAACTGCTACTCCTACTAAACGACCTGAAGTATGAGATGTTTATAATGTAGCACATAACACTACTGCTACTGTATTTAATGTAGATAAAACTAACTGAGTTATAACTTTTGCTACTAAGAATAACTGATGAAGCTATATAGGAACAGCTAATACAACATTAACAAAAGTAAGTGGAGAATGAGATGACTCTATTGCTGTATGATATAAATTCGACAATATGTGTTTAATCAAAACAATAGAATCAGATAAACAATGATACTGAGCAGATTTAATCTTTTGAAAGGATTTTGTAAACAACTATTTACCATATTGGTACAAAATACAGTTTGTAATAGAGCTAAATAGTAACGATAAGTATTTATCTCCTGAAATACACGAAATAAGTATGATTTCAGATATAACTGATATTATTTTATAATAAACAAAATAATGGCTGAAGAAATCCAACAAGTACAGACACCGATAGATACTACACAGGAAACAACTCTTGAGACCATAGAGGCAATTTGAACATCAAGTAGAAAAATTATTATCTGAAGACAGACTAGACAAAAGATATACGGAGAAAGCTGAGCTACTTATACATTTACAGCTCCTAGTCAGAGTTATCAGCCTGAATGATTCTATCCTGATTTGGAGTGAACATGAAGTGTATCTAATGTGATATGAGAATTAGCATATAATCAGCAATGAAACTGAATGAGATTACCTTTACAGTCTAGTTATTCTCTGACTATTACTCCTGCATCTTGAAGGGCTACATGATATTGAGATGTGGTTACAACTACGAGAGTAAGGGTATGAGGTAAAACAGTATATACTTATGAATCTCATAGAACAGATGGACATACAGATACTATAACAATAACAGCATGAAAATTCTCGGTAGTAACTGTAGAAATGGATATGTATCTCCCTACTACATCAAGTACAGGATGAACAGCAACTGTAATAGTACAAAAACTTTAATTCATAAATTTATATAAATGGCATACGATTACGAAAAAGTAAAAGCTTGATATGAAGCATTATCTCCTGAGAAACAGAAACAGTTTGATCAGATGAATAGAAATGATGCGAACTATCAGAGCTTTATTACAAGGTATAACCAAGAAAAAGCTTCTGCTAATTCTACTCCTACATCTTCAAACAGAGCTTCTTATCAGAATCAAGGTAGTTGAAATTATGTCTATAATGAAAAGACATGATACTATGAAAATCAGACTGATACTTCTAATAATACAGTAAATCAAGATTTTAATAAAACTACTGAAGTAATAAAACCAGAGACACCTACAAAACAAGATGAAACAGTAGTTAAGACCGATAACGAAATTAAGCAGGAGTGACAACTAAAACCACTATCGCAAGATTATTACAATCAGACTTCTGATGAAGCTCAAAATAAAATCAGAGCCAATCTGAACTGATATAGACAAACTAATCCTGAATTGTTTTCAACTTATGAAGATTTCAAAAAGAATTTCAGTTATGATTCAAGAGATGAAGTGCAGAAACAGACTCTAGATAATTGGTACACAGGATATCAGAAAAGTATGGAGCTTTCTAGTGTACCTACAAATGAATTATACACACAGTATAAAGACTGAACTGTAAGTCTATCAGATTTAGAGACTTTGAGAATATCAAATCCTACAAAATATGCTGAATTACAAGAAACTATAAACAAGTGAAACATTATATCTGCATACGATGATGATAAAGGAGCTGATACATGAATGAATATACAGGATATGGCATATCAATTCCTAGCTCAAAGTTTCAATAAGCTAATGAATGGAGATAGTTCTAGTGGAGCAAGTCAGATTTTTAAGGAATATCAGGATAAAATGGATAATCCTGAAATGCTAGACTTATCAGACAAATGTACTGAAGTTCAAGGAGAGATGGAGAATATCCAAACAGATATAGATAGTATGAGAAAAAGTGTAGAAGCTGAATATGAATGAACATGAGCTAGTAGAGCTAAGATAAATGCTATAATAGCAGATAGAACATACGATTTACAATTACAGTTAAGAACTCTTAATTCTGAATATAACAAATATGCTACACAGTATAATAACAGGATGCAACAATATCAGAATGAGTTTAATATGCAGTTACAAGAATACCAGATAAATCAGAATGAAAGACAAGTTCAGATGAAAGAACTAGGATTTGCATTAGATTTAATGAATTTTGAGACAAACGATCAAAAGCAAGAAAGAGAATGGAACTATTGGGTAAGGCAACAGGAATATCAAAACTGAAATATCAATAGCAAGGATTATCAGACTAGATATAAAGCAGCCTTAACAAGTGTTCAGAATTTACTTTCTCAATATGAGTGAATACCAATGGAAAGGAGTGCTGAACAGATGGCACAAGATGTATTAAAAGCAATAGATGGAGGAAGTGATTTAGGAGCAGAGCTAACGAAGATAAACAAACTAATTCAACAGAAACCTGAATATAAACAGGTTTATAATCAGACTTTTGGTACTTCTAGTCAATGATTTGGTAAAACTGTAAAGATTTGAGATACTGACTATGTAGAATATAACTGACAATTATATACAGCTGAAGATTTTAATAAGAAATTCTGAAATGCTATATCTGTTTCTCCTGAAGTAATGAGTCAATGACTAGAAACTTTCAAAACAAGGATGCAGTCTTTAGTGGCTACATGATGAGCTATTAGAAAATGATGGTGCGGAGAGCCTGTAAACGACTATCTAAAGAGTATATGAAGTAATGTTCAATACGATAATGATTTACAAACAAAGCTAGATAGTATTACTCCATGAGCTTGACCTAAAGTATGAAGTATTGCTATATGGGATTGAAGTAGTTTCAACTCTCCTGATGCTAAAAAATTTGGTCATGTAGCAATAGTAACATGAATAGATGAAAAGAACTGAACTATTACAGTATTAGAAAGTAACTGACAAGCTCATAAAATGGGTATGGGATACTGAAAATATAATATGGCTAATGTTACATGATATTATGATCCAACAGCTTGATATTCAAGTAGTGATACAACAACTACAAAGTCAGTATGATGACTAAATGATAAACAAATTACTCAATTAGCAAAGGATTATATAAATTGAGAAAAAACTTACTCAGATATTAAAGCAACATTCGGAGATGATGTACTAAATGCAGTAGGTAAAAAAGCTGTGACTCTAGTAGATGATGGATATTCAAAATCTACAAAGATTACTGATCCTGCAAAACAAGCAAGTATGGAAGAAAAATTAAGAAAGGAATATGATAAAGCTGTTTCTGATGCTCAAGAGACTATTGATTGGGTAAATAAGATGCAAGAAGCATATAATTTGATAGATACGAATAAAAATGCTGCTTCTCAAGCAATAGTTATTGCTTACAATAAGATTCTTGATCCAGGTAGTGTAGTTAGAGAATGAGAATATGCGAGAAGTGCAGAATGACAGTCAAAATTAAAGCAAATCCAAGCAAAATTAGAGCAATTCGCTTCATGATGAGCTTGACTTACTAAGGATGAGCTAAAATCTTTGGTTGATGTGGCTAGTACATTCTCAGCAAAAGCTAAACAAGTCCAAAAAAATGCAGCTGATAGAACTATGGTATCTATAAACAAATATTGATTAACTCCTGAAGCTATATTGCCTTTATCAGCATTGAATCAGATAAATACTACTACTCAAAAAGGAACTAAGCGATGAAATTTTAGTAAAACAAGCTCAAATACTACAATGAATAACTGAAGCTGAATACAGAGTACAAATTTCTATCAGACTTATGCTAATACAGCTCCATCTAACAACAAAAAATATGTGGTAAATGGAGTAGAAATAGACCGATAATCAGATTTTATTACATAATTAGTATATAAATGCCTTTAACAAGAACTGTAAATCTCCATAGATACAGTAATAGTAATAGTGGAGACAATGTAAGTACAGAAAATCTCGATCCAATTACTTATAATCCTAGATATCCATGATTTGATGAAGCGAATTATAGGAAGCTAGAGAGTAAAATCGATTCCTTAGGACTTACATGATATGATAAAGAAAAAGCTATGGATGACTTGTATATACAAGTCCTCCCTAAAGTTCAGGATGATATAAAAAATTCTGAAAGGAGAAAGTATATAAACGATGCTAGCTATGAAGTATCTCAAATCCAAGACAGTTCAGCTAGAACACAAGCTAAATGAAAGCTAACAGTAACAGAATTAGCTCAAAAATTAAAAGAAACATTTAATATTGATCCATCAGCTAACGATGAAGAAGTATTTAACTCTTGGATAGAGAGTATTCCTAATGGTTGACAGTTATTAGCTGACTATATGAATAATGGGAATAGAGAATTGCTTTACGAATGAGGTTTAGCGAAGAAAATGGAAGCTCCTGAGGTAAAAGAAAGCTCAGTTTGAGGTATTCAAAGTATTATAAATAAACAAAGTGAGATAGATTCAGATTCTACTCTTTGAAAACTAAACAATACAGCTGACCGAGTAAACCTCCCATGAAAAGCTACAGAGTGGATAGATAGCTTAGTACAGAAAATCCCTACTGCTACATACGAGAAACAAGTAGAAAATCTTGCTAATAAGATAAACAACTTATCAGAAGATGAAATGAACTCGTTATATAATCAATATGTAAATATGATTAGGAATGGTAGCGATGAAAAATGGAAAGATGATAAGAGATGAGCTTGGGAATTGTTTTGGGATGCTATTACATGAGATGAAGATGCTGTAGATAGACTAAACACTCTCCATCTATACGATTATTCAGAAGCAATGCCTCAAGACTGAATAGAAAGAAACCAACGATGAAGTCAAGCATGGGATAATCTAGTATGATACGACAAAGATACTGTAAATAAAGTTATAGAAGATAGTGATGCAAGTGATATAGTAAAATGATTAGCTAAAGCATGAGCATGGACAGCAGATAAATCTAAGAATTTGCTTAACTTTATATGATGAAGTTGGGGATGACTAGAAAATTATGCAGAAAGTCTAGGAGTATGATTACAACAATTAGATGACATTAGAGATATGAGGACAGCTCCTACTCAATGACTAGAGAATAATGAAGATGCTTTCAATACATTTGTAGCTGATAAAACAGCTAACTTCGGAGAATATATTACAGATGCTCCTAAAACATTATTAGGGAAACCTGTAACTCCAAATGCTGCTAAATTTATCTCTAATATCCCTCAGAGTTTCTTTAAGTTATTAAGCTGACAGGTAAGAGGTAAAACAAATCCATTAGATACAAAAGTCTGACTTTTAAAAATGCTGTTTACTGAAGAATGACAGCAGGCAATGATAGATAGATACTGAACTTTGGAGAACTTGGCTAATACTATGAATACTGATCCTGTATGATTAGCAGATGATATGATAGATCGAGCAGATAAATTCAATATGGTTACAAGTAAAGCATCATGAGGTAGAGTACCTAGAAGAAGTATAGGAAGTTATACTGATGCTCTTTCAGATAGTATTGTAAATTGATGAACTATATGGAAAAGCAGAACGAAAGATGAAAATTGAGATTATGTGAGAGATGAGAATTGAAATTATGTCACAAAAGATGTAAATATACAAGGTATCAATAATGGATTATCAAATCTATCAAATTGGTTTAGAAATAAATGATTTAATAGAACAGCAAATCTTGTAGATTTAGAAAGAGATGTATCTACTAATCCATCAATGATAAAGGAAGATACAAAGAAAATAGCAAAGCAATGAGCTGAAGATATAGTAGATGCAAGTAAAGCTACTGCTGAATTTGTATCTAAGATACCTGAAAAAACGAAGAATCTAAAAGATAATGCTGTAGAATGAATCGCAGAGAGAATGTCTTGAAACAAAACAGCTCAAGATAAATTATTCCAAGCTCAAGAGCCAACATTAAATAGATTATCTAAAGAAAGGAATACACAACAAATAAGGAATAAATCTGATGTAGCTAATGAGCTTATCGTAAAAGATATTGAGAAAAACTGAGGAGCATTACCAACAGATACTCAGTCTAGAGTAGATGCACATGAAAGAGCAATGAAAAATAAATGGAAAGAAATTGAAGAAAAGTTATGAGATAGATGAAAGGTAGAGATATCCACAGCACAATTAGCAGATGACCTAGATAAATATATAGCTAGTATAGAGAAACTCAAAATCACTAAAAACAAATCAGATTTAGATGCTTTAAAAGAGCAGTCAGCAGATTTAAGAGCTATGTGAAATGTTGATTTGCTAACACTAGAGAAGCAAAAGGAAATGATAAATGCTAATTTAAATGATTGGGATGATAAATCTATATGAAATGTCTATAAGAACTGAATGACTGAGTTAACTCGTAATATGTGAAAGATAGAAGATGATATTATTTCTAGAATCCCTTGAGAGTTCCAAGATTTAAAGAATGACTTTGGAGCTTTAGCTGATGGATATGGAGATGTAGTTAAGGCTAATGTAAAATCTCAAAGAGCTAAATTCCAAGATTCAATAAGCAATTACTCTAGGATTAAATGAATATGAGATATCTTAAAATGAGTATGGCATTGAGATTTATGAGAGATAGGTAAATGAGCAGCACAAACGATTGGATGAGATGTTACAGCAAAATTAAAAGATAAGGATTGGTTAATAGAAGAATGATTTAAGAATCTTGCAGAAGACATGAAGAAACCTGACTTTAAATCAGCAAAGAAGAATAAGGCATGACAGCCTAAACAGAAATAGCTTGACAAATCAGAATATAAAAGTAAAAGGATAGAGATTTATTTTCTATCCTTTTTACAAATGAATAAATATGTCCAATGGGGTATAGTTTGATTACTTGTAGTAATAACTATATTTGTAATACTATGTTATATAAAGATAAACTCTATCTACAACATTACACTAATATCAAATGGTTGGGATGCCTCTGTTTATGATGAAGTAAAGGATATTGCTTCATGAATTAAGGAAGTCAAAGAAGATATGGAGTTCTATTATATGCACTCATAGATAAAAAAGAGAGCTTAATTGCTCTCTTTTCTTTTAGAGGTTTATTTCTTTTTACCTCATCTTCATTTTCCACAAGCCATAGTATCTAAGTTATGAAATAAATCTGATTAAACATACTTCTTTAATTGTTCTTCACAGTCTTGTACTTTCTTTCTCAGTTTCTCATTAGTATAATGTAGTATTCATTGGAAGTTTGTATCATTAGTCTGATGCCACATAGCTGAGTTAAGCTCAATAGCATTTAGTAGGTTTGTCTTAAATTCATTCAGTCTTTTAACTTCTTCTTCATTATTTACTTTAACAAATAAGTAAGCATCTGCGAAATAAGTTCATCCACTAACTAATTCTGATGGAGTATGCTCTACTTTGTAGATATTCGTGAATAGCTTTCAGTTTTTTCTTCCTTTGTAATTATCTTTAATATATCTATTCCCATTTCTACCTATCCAACTTACTGCATGACCATAAGTAGAAGTTCAGAATGTAGTTCAGTTCAATATACAGTCTTCTTTATAGTCAGCATTATACTTAGCATTTCCTCTGTATCAGCTACATAGTGTATAGTTCTTTGTAAGAATCTTATCTACTAGATCTGTATCAGATAGACTTACTCTATAATACACTACCTTACCTAGATTAGAGTGATGTTCATTCCAATAATCTGCTACTAGGTTTACTGCTGATTTCACATACCATCATTCTCATTTAATTCTCCCTCTCTTGTAGCTTTCTTCTACTATCTCATCTATTTCCTTTTGAATAAACTCATAGTTAAATAAATCTGAAACAGCACCAAAAGCTGAATACAAAGTACAATGTGGAGTTCAGCTTTGAGAATACTCTATAATCTTATCATCTTGCTGTGTTAGTTCTGGTAGATTTTCAACTTCAGAAGAAGTGAGTAGAAAATCAGAATTTTCTGCACCTAGTCAAAGGCATCCATTAAGTTCTTCCATTGGATAATATTTAGCATATAAATATTCTATATAGTCTGCTCTGCTTCGGCTGTATCTCATCTGTTATCTTGATAATGACATAAAGCCTCGAATAAACATTGTCTGCAGCTTTCTATTTGCAGTCAGTATCTGCAGATTCTTTTTTCTCTTGTTTCTGTGATTTTGCTTTCTGTTTCTTTCATTTTAGTAGTTCAGGAATGTAAAACATACTATCATCTGCTTCATACAGTATCGTATAAAGCTCTCTCCTTACTCATTCACTTAATACACTTTTTACTGTCTCATAGACTTGTTTTAGCTGTTCTCTAGGATTCTGTTTATCTCTAAAGTAATTATTTAATGCTATATGTTCTCTTTCACTCATTACTATTTTATTCTCTGGTATATTTACATTATAAAGGTGTTTATTACATTGCCCCATGATGTGATGCAAATTGGTAGAGTATTTGTCTATTACTCTATTCAGCTTTCGCTGTTTTCAGTTTATCTCTACTATCCTATTTGGTCTTTCATGATTTTTCTTCCTCATTTAGCTTCTGTTTATAAGCTAAAATCTTTCGCTTAAACTTAATATTTCCCCATATTCTCTTTATCTCCATACATATATTGAATAATCGCTCTATCATGCTGTAGTTTAATCTAAAAATTTCTCCTTTCTCTTATCTCTAGCTCTCATTACTACCATAGCACTTTCTACACTATGCTGTGTATAGAATACTTTAGCAGTACCTTTATTTATACTCCAAAGCTCGTATCAGTTCAGATATTGAAGCAAAATCAGTCTTCCTATCTGTTTCTTTCTTGATAGAGATTCGCCCTCTTTCTGTTCTGATAGGCTTGTATTCTCGCATTTTGTTTAGTGTAGGATATAAACTATTTTTCTCTTAGTCTTTCCATGATCCACTTTAAATTGGTCTGTATCTCTGTAAGTCTGCTATCTAAATCCAAGTCTTCTATCTTATCTACTCTTTTCTCTATCTCCTTTAATCTAGCATTCAAATTAGCCCAAGTCATCCCTAATCAAAAAACAAATATAACAAAGCTGACTATATTAGCAGGATTAGTTAAATAATTGTATAATCCATCCATTATTCTTTTTCATTATCAACTAAAGGATCAGATTGAGCTTTGCCTACTTTCTGTCAGAAATAGAAACTGATAACCATAAGCATAGCATTATTGAATAAGCTAGTTTCTTGTCAGATTAGAGTTAGGTAAACTGTCTGAAAACCTAATACTAAAGTAAGGATTAGGAATACCAACTTAGTGATAGATATCTTTTCTCGAAAAGTTTTCATAGTTATAACCTTACAAAGATAAAATCTATTCTACTGATAGTATAGTCAGAATTTTTCAGTTGCAACTTTATTTCAAGTTGCTTTTGAAATTTTGTGAATATAATACCATCGATTTATATAACACATATCGATATATGGCTACTACTTGGGGAGAAAGAGTAAAACCTGAGACATCTTGGGGAGAAAGGTTAAAACCTATAACTTACAAGACTCCTTTAGAAGATGCTTATAGAAAGGTGCATGATGAGAATGACGAAATCATCTATATTTTAGCTAATAGCTGAAAACTAATCCCTGCTACATTTTGGGGAACTAGGCCTAAAGTTGATTAGATTTTTATTTAGATATCAAAAATATTATGGCAAACATATTTCCTATAGACTTTGAAGAAAAGCTAACTATGGCACAGGATGATTATATCCTATTTTCTGATAGTGAAGACTGAAATAAGATTAAGAAAGCTCAGTATAAAAATCTAAAATGAGAAAAAGGAGATAAATGAGACCAATGAATACAAGGTATTCAATGACCTCAAGGAATACAATGAATACAATGACCTCAATGAGAGCAATGAGAGAAGTGAGATACCTGAAATACTTGAGCAACAGGTGCTAGAATAAACTCTGCTTCATTTAGTGGAGATGATATAGTGTTTGGGGAGACTGATGGTAATACAGTTACATTAGCTAATGCTAAAACAACACTTACATGACCTCAATGACCACAGGGAGAGCAAGGTATTCAAGGAGAGCAAGGTATTCAAGGAGAAACTTGAGCAACAGGTGCAACTTGAGCAACATGAGCAAGGATAAATTCAGCTTCATTTAGTGGAGATGATATAGTGTTCTGAGAAACTGACTGAAATACAGTAACCTTAGCAAATGCTGTTACTACTCTAACTTGACCACAATGAGAACAATGAATACAAGGGGAACAATGAGATAAATGAGATAAAGGAGATACAGGAACTGCAGCTACTATTACTGTATGAACTACAACTACTTGAGCAGCTTGAACACCTGCTAATGTTGTAAATTCTTGAACAAGTAGTGTTGCTATTCTTGATTTTACTATCCCTCAATGAATACAGGGAGAGAAATGAGAGAAAGGTACAAAAGGTGACCAATGAGTTCAGTGAGAAACTTGACCACAAGGGGAAACTTGACCACAGTGACCTACTTGACCTCAATGACCTACTTGACCTACAGGAAATGGTATATCAACAATAACAAGTTCTAAATCTTGAAAAACTACTACAGTTACTATAATAGAAACAGATTGAAACGATTATAGTTTTGATATAGAAGATTGACAGGATGGAGAATGAGCTTGAGATGTTTTATGACCTAATTCTTCTACTGACTGAAATGTAGTATTATTTGACTGAAATACTTGAAAAATAATAAAAGATAGTTGAAAGGCTTTACCTAATGTAATCAATAATCTAACTTCTACTTCTACAACTGATAGTTTAAGTGCTAATCAATGAAAGGTACTTAATGATAAGATAGCAACACTACAAGCTAGAGGAAGATTTTTATCTAATTGGAATGCAACAACTTGATTACCTGTGAGCTTTCCAGAGGATACCCCTTATACATATAAAACTTGAGATTATTTTGATGTAACAGTTGTATGAACTACTAATTATAAACCAAATTGAAGCTCTTATACTTGAACTGCTAGTACAACGGTAGAAACTGATGCTTTAGCAGTATGAGATACATATATTTATGATGGTAGTGTATGGTTATTACAACTTAACCATAATATAACAACAACATTTGCTACTATTAGCTGACAGCCAACAGATAACTCTAACTTAGCAACAGCTCTTAATAACAAGCAGGATACTCTAACAGCTGGAGAGAATATCAAAATCTCTAGTAATGTGATAAGTGCTAACAATGTATTCATAATAACTGAAGATGATGTAACAGTATCTACTACACAGGAGTATTGAGTAGCACCTTATAACACTTCTTACTACTATACTAATATAGATATTAGTGCTAGTGCAGGAATAGAATGGAGAGAATGAGCTATCTATACATTTGTAGTAAATACTGAAATGGTAGTAGCAAGTGCTTATAGAAATGTAAGAGTAAAAATCTGAACTTGAACTTATATTCCTGTAATGTCAACTACTGCAGCATTATCTTGAAGTTCTTACTTTACTAAGACTAATATAAGACAATTCCAATATTCAACTAAGTATGAAAGCTGATGAGCATTACATCTATTCACAGATAGCAACACTACTTATACAGCTATGTCAGTATCAGAATGAAAGACAGCAACAGCTACAACTGTAAGATGAATGAGAAGTGATTACTTGAAACAGATAATAAAATATCATTCAGTAGATGACACAGCTTATGCTAGTAGTTGGAATGGAGTTACAGATATAGCACCAAGTAAGAATGCAGTATATGATAAAATACAGAGTGTAGTTAGTTCTATACCAACAGTAAATAATGCAACATTAACTATCCAAAAGAACGGAACAAATGTTCAGACTTTTACTGCTAATCAGAGTACAAATGCAACAGCGAACATAACAGTACCTACAGATACATCAGACTTAACTAACTGAGCTTGATTTATTACTTGAATAACAAGCTGAGATGTAACAACAGCTTTATGATATACACCAGCTAATGATAGTGATGTAGTTAAAACAACTTGAAATCAAACAGTTGCTTGAACTAAGACTTTCTCTACTTCTCCTGTAGTACCAAGCAAAACAACTTCTGCCGCAAATACTTGAACAGCAATTGCTACTGAGGCTCAAGTATATAAAAAACAAGATACATTAGTAAGCTGAACTAACATAAAAACAGTAAACTCTACAAGTCTATTAGGTAGCTGAAACATAGCAGTACAGCCTACTCTAGTAAGTGGGACTAACATAAAGACTATAAACTGAAACTCTATCTTAGGTAGCTGAAATATAACAGTAAGTTCTTCAACAACGACTACTTGTACTCTAACTTCTGCTGGATGGAGTTCTAACTCACAGACAGTTTCAGTTACAGGAGTAACAGCAAGTAACACAGTAATAGTTTCTCCTGCACCAGATGATATAGCAGATTATGCTGACTGTGGTGTTTATTGTTCTGCACAAGGTAGTGGAACTCTAACTTTTGGATGTGATACAGCACCTAGTGGAGATATAGTAGTGAATGTACTAATAATGAGTTAAAAAGAAGTCTGATTTATTTCTTATGTTTAATAATTATGGCTATATTTAATACAGTTTATGGTGGAGGATATAAAACATTTACTATAAGTTGGGAAGAAAAATCTGATATGTCTAGTGGATGGACTTATTCAGATAGTGCTGCTTGATTAACTGCAGGTAGCTCTGCTTTTGATGATTTCTTTTGATATTACCCTTGCTTAGTAAATTCAAGTTGAGTAGAAACTGCAAAATTAAGTCCAAATGATTTCTCTAAGGATACAGACTGAAATTCAGTAAATATAACAAGTGGAGATAATGTAATGATAGCATTCCCTAGAAGATGAATAAAATTAAGTAAAAGTTGAAGTATTGTTACATTATCTATTACGAATGGGGAAAATAAATCTTGATTTACATACTATGCACATAGTAGATGAACATTTGATAATATTGTATCAAAAGATATTTTCTATTTATGAGCTTATAAATGATATGTAAATAATAATATATTAAAATCTTGGAGTTGAAAAACTCCTACTTGAAATAAAAATATGTGAAACTTTATTAGTTATGCTAGAGCTAATGATAGCAATTCTTGAGATGCCTGATATGAGATAACTTGATTTTATCAATATTCTTTCATCCAAGCTCTATATATGATGAAATATGGTAATCCTAATTCACAAAGTGTAATATGACAATGATATTACTGATTATGACAAACAACTTGATATAATAACACTCTATGAATGAATGGAGTATCAAATAATAGAGTAAAATTATTTTGACTAGAAGATTTTTGGTGAAATTTATGTGAGTGGCAATGAGGATATTGTGTAAGTAGTTCTACAATATATACGGCTCTTAGTTGATTTGTAGGAAATGTAAAAACAACTAGCCCATACCAAAGCACTTGAAAGAGTTGTTGATGATGAACAGTAATGGCATCAATAAATGGAACTGAGTTAAGTATGTTTACTGCAAGCTCTTGAAATTCAACAGCAAATACATATTACTGCGACACTTTTTCTCCAACAACAGGATGAATTGTAAACCATTGATGAGCAAATCATTGAGATGCAGTATGAATATTTTTTGCTCAGAATGGATTTAACTCATCAAATGCATTCAACGATATATGAGCTAGACTAATGTATTTATAATCAGACTTTTTAATTTCTTTAAAGACAGCAATGCCAATAATAAATATGGTATATAAGAAGAAAAAGATACCTTGATGGAATATAAGTAGTGATACTATATGCTATTTAAGATTAAGAGGAAATTTGACTGATGAAGTAGGAAATTATACTTGGACAAGTTGAGCAAATCTGACTTATAATACAAGTGTAGCTAATATACCTGTGGCATATATGACTTATGATAATTGATATGCTTATACTACAACTAATGCACCACAATTAAAATGAAGTAACTCTTATACAATATCTTGATGGGTAAAACAAACAAGTAATGCTATGTGTATATTGAATGTGGGGTACACATTAGGTAATTATAATTGACTATCTTATTATAAATTTTTAGATGGCTCAACCTACAAATGATATTTTGTAATGTATTTATGATGATATAGTTGAAGTAACTGATTTGAATTTCAATATAACTACAACCCTTGAACTTCACGACATTTATGGACTTGTACATACACTCCTTGAACAAGAAAAATATATTTAGATGGTGTGCAGGTATCAACAGGAAGCTCTACACTAACTCCAACAGTAACCCCAACAAAACCTATTGAAATATGAAGAATGAGATGAGATAGTTGGAATAATCCTACTGCATATTATTCAGATATATTATTTGATGGTAAAGCAAGAACAGCACAAGAAATAAGCGATTACTACAACCTTACTAAATCCAACTACCAAAGTAGCGGTGGATAATGAGGTACACAAGGTGCTGTAATTCAATAATCATATTTATTTCTTTCCCTTTCCCAATGCAAGTAAGTCTGACTTTTACTCTCTTTATAGTTCTGTGTATCCTAGTAGGGTATGAGATATTTAGAAAATAAGAAAAGAGGTCTAAAAATCTGACCTCTTTTTTTGTGAGTTGACCAATTATCCACTCTTGATATTCTATATTGCTTATTTAATTTCTCCTAACGGTATGAACTAGCTTTTCTCTCTATAAACATAAGGTTTTCTTTTTCTATTTTCATCAGTTACTCTATGTTTCTCACAGTAGATTTTATTTAGTTCATGGTCAACCTTGATTCTGCATTTAGTACAGTATTTTCTATTTCAGATTTTTTTATCTCCTTCTGACATCTTTCACATTTCATCATTTCCATTTTTATTTTTATTACGAGGTAAATATCCATAGTGGTCTGTTAGTAATATCTTAGCTATCTCTACCATCCTATCTTTAGTGGCAGGGAAATTATCTGATAGTTTGTTAAGTTCCTCAACCAGACTTTTATATTTTTCTTCCATCTGTAAAGTAAATAAAATAAATCTGATTACTTTCTTTTCTTGTCAGCTTTCTTCCATTGTCTTTTCATCTCATCTTCTGGGAATAGGTTTCAGTATCATTTACAATGGTCTTTTATCCATTTCTTTAATCTCTTATACTCTAACTTCCAAAATCAGACTTCATCATTCTCAAATCAAAAGCTACATTCACATTCTTCTAAATCTGCTTTCAGCTTTTTATTTTCTTCTTCTAAATCCAACTTCTTCTCTCTTAAATCTTTAACCATATTCTCTAACTGCTCTACATATTGTTGAGTTAAGTCTTTCATTCTCTCCATAGGTAAAATCTAAAAAGATATTTTATAAGTCTGATTAAGCATATCGGAAATACTTTTTCATCTCATAGTATTTCTCTACTGTCTTTTCATATCCTAGTTGCTTTAGAAACTCTACCAATAGTAAATCTGCATCTTCGTGCATTCATTCATTATCGTTTATTTCTCTGCCACTAGGTAGAGTTAGAACTGAACTATTTTTATCAAATATCTCATCTAGTTTTTTAGCCAATTCTTCATCTGTTCGCTCAGATTTTTTTTCTTCTTTTTTAGTCATCTCCATAGGTAAATAATATAAAATCTAATTAACAATAAGTCATTCATACATTGATTTATATTCCTTCAATATTTCATTCTCTTCTTTCAGCTTTTTATTTTCTTCTTCTAACTTAGTCTGTACTCTCATATCTTCCATAGCATTGTCCTTTAATCTATTATTTTCTTCTCTAAGTCTGTCCTCTTCTTTTTCATACCAAGCTATATTCTCATTCAGCTTTCTATTCTCTTTTTTTAACTGTTTATATTCTTCTCTGTATTTCTTTGCATTCTTCTTATTATTAGCATCCATCACATCTTTATGCTTCTGATAGTATTCCTTAAAATATCCTTTCCTTTTTTGATATTGCTGTTTCCATTCAGATTTTTTATTTTCTTTTTTCATTTCCTTTTGGTAAATAATATAAAAGTCTGATTATCTATTTAGAAAAGCAATTCCAAATCATCGTAATACTGCTAATACTAATATAGCAACTATCCATCATTCTAATTCAGATTTTTCTTTTTTCATTTTCTAAGGGTAAATAATATAAAAGTCTGATTAGTCTATCTTAATTGAATTAAGTAAAAAGTCTTCAAGCTCATTCTCATCTTTCAATGCACTTTCTATTAGTCGGTATTCATAGTCACTATCAAATTTTCAACCATAGTCTTCTCAAGTCCATATTTCTATATAATCTCACGAAGAAGATGTTTCAAGTCGTACACGGTTAGACCATCTTTTTTTATTCAACATTCTATTATCACACACGAATTGCCATAGTCAACTTTCTTTTGAAACTACTTGCCTTAATACTTTCCAATGAGAATGGTTATTACTATAAAACAATACATAAGTCCTTTCTTTATTGTAATTTTTATGAATACCAACTCTTTTATATGGCGACCTATGACATCATTCTCCAAAAGGTTTCCAACCTTTCTCTATTAGCTTGTTTAGTAGTTCTTCTAATGTCATCTTTACTTTAAGTAACTAATTAAATCTTCAATAGGTGTATCTGATATTGATAGTAGCATTAGTAAACAATCTTCTTTAAAATAATGTTCGTGCAACCAATTTAATTCAGAATTTTTTATTTCTTTTTCTAAGTCTATCTTATCATTCTCTACTAACCATTTCACAAAACAAAATCTGTGGCTTAGTACAAGTTCTTGACATAAAGAGCAACCATTATTAAGTTCAAATACATTATTTATTCAGTCAAACATAAGATATTTAGCTCAGGCTTTTCATAATTCTTTTTCTTGCCACTCATTCAATAACTCTATAAGTTTTCAGATTTCTTTCATCTTTTTTAATAAATTAAGTTATAAAAGTCTGATTACTTCTTATGTCTAAGATGCCACTTAAAGAAGAAGTGTAAAGGTAAATCTGATTCTCATCTAAGCTCAGCATCTACATATCTTATACAGTATTCACATCATAGTTTCTGATTATCTTTCAGATTTCTTCAGCACTTCACACAGTTTCTCCTTTCAGATTTTTCTTTCATCTTTATAAGTCTAAATTAAATTCTAAAGGCTATGCCACCTCATAGCCAAGTGTGGTTTTATTCTATTTTCTATTACACACGATAAGGTGGTATCGTCGCAGAGTTAATGAAGGGAATTTAAACCCATGACTACCATCGCTGAATAGTCTTACTGCTAACAGTTTATAGACTTGTCTAGGTCTAGTAAGGAATTGAAATCTCATAGTTCCACCGAACTAACATTCATATACACATAGCTAATACTATTAGCCACATTCAAATTACTATTTTGTTTCGCATTGTTCTAAGATTCTAATATAAATCTGTCTTTTACATAGGTTGAGCATTTTACTCACTTTACTATTCTACTTGGTCAATAGAATTTAGTTCAGCTTTTTCGTTTCTTATAACAGTATTCTACTTGTACCACCCAATTTGTCTTATATTCAGTAGGTAGTTTATGGTAATTAGTATTCATCTGACATAATCAGAATGCTTTACCACTATCTCATACTGCTTTTATATTCCAATTTCAGTTTTCGCATTCTATTAGCTTTACAAAGTCCATTCATCAGAGTTTATAAGCATAAGCCACCATTTTTTGTTTAGGATCATCTCTCTTAAATCATTTATGAATAAGTGTCCCTGTGTAGTTTATCTGAATTATACTATTCTCTGCTTCATTCATTGCTTCATTAACTTTCTCTATAACTCTGATTTCTTCTTCTATTTCTTCAAATGTTGGATTAGGCTCTATATACAATTCTTCTTGAATCGGATTTTTAGAACTTGTCTGTTCTACATTAAACCCT
>Ga0326512_10001166_pt1 | contig 20939 bp, 19 predicted proteins | sample 1_2617_0518_D_FD_203652 | JGI IMG/M metagenome (GOLD analysis project Ga0326512, IMG submission 203652) | Bovine rumen microbial communities from UC Davis, California, United States - 1_2617_0518 | ecosystem: Host-associated > Mammals > Digestive system > Stomach > Rumen | place: USA... | reverse complement strand
AACGACGCTTAGGCTTTATGCGAGCAAAGGCCCGAAACCTGTTATTCCATACATGGAAGTTATCGAGGATCTTCGGGTATTCCTCAAGGGGCAAAAGCCAGAGTTTTACACACTGTCATTCACGAACACAGAACACCCTGATTTCACTGTCGAGCTGCCTGATGAAATTGTCGTTAGTGCTAACGCGTTTGTCAAATTGCCGTCTGTTTCTGGCAAGCATACAGAGGACGAAGAAACGTGGGTAACGTCTCGATGGGATATTGGTGAGTTTGGTTCATCTGTCAAAATGGATGAAGATAAGGTTGCAAACCTTTTGTGGGAAGAGCTGCGACAATTTGTTGTTTCGTTTGCGAACACGACGTATCCGCAATTTGACGTTGACCTTCCGGAGCAAGCCGTTGTCATTGCGGGTGAATCAATAACGCTTCCATCGGTTTCAGGGCAATTCGTTGAGGATGGCTATGTTTACACGCCGTCCGCGTGGGATATTGGTGATTTCGGTTCTGAATTTACGCCAACTGGTAACACAATCGCAAACCTCGTTTTCAATGTTGAGAAGCAGTATGAAGAAGTCACGCTGTACATACAGAGTGGCAACAAGAACATTCAAACGCGTGTTACAAGCCGTTTTACTGGTGATGTAAATAGTTCTTTCGTGTATCAGCTTTATAAAGATGAAAATTTAACAATACCGTGGTCTGGTTACGATTATTCAAACGATTATCAAGTTGGCTATATAGGAACGCTCGACGGGGAGTGGCATAGACGTATTGATAACATCGGCGATATGCCAGATACAACCGTATCGGAAGGTGTCACATTGGCATTCGTATTGTTAGACAATAGCAAAATTTGGTTGTGTTGTAATTCGTCATCTGGACTTACATCGTCGCCAGTTAGCGGTGTTATTGTTTTGCGCATTTATCCGAAAGGACAACAGTATCATGCCGCATACGCATACGGATCATCAACGTATGGGAATGCATATATTGGCATCAGCTCTAGCAAAGTATGTACAAATGGGCCGGGATCGTTGCAGTACATACAAACCCCGCACCAATTTCCGCATATAACGCTTCAAAAAGTTTTGGGTGCTGCGGGTAACGAAATAACAGTAACAAATTTTGTCACAGGTCAAGGGGAAGACGGCACGAGGTTCCATGTTTTCAATAGCGGAACGCGTGAAGCGTATATTAGAACGGTGATATTTACCCTAGAGTACCCGGTTATTGGATACTGGCTAAGACCAGAGGGAACAAACATATCCACATTAAGTGGCGTTGCTTACCCGCTTATGAATATCGGCGGCGAAATTATTGAAATTGATAATAATTTTGAATACTTCCCGATCGCTTTGATACAGCATAACGGAAATTATGCGACATATGATTACAGTTATTTGAATAACGCGACAATGGGTGCTTTTGATCCGGAACACCCAACGTGGTTGTGTTTTAAACAGGTTAGCGGAACGCTGTCATTGTCTTACGTCCAGTATTACAAAAAGCCGAAATCATAGGACTCATTATGCTCAACACAACGAATTTCACACAAGACGTCTCACTCGGTTTGGATCCGTCAAACACAATAACACTTAGAGGTTGATTTTCTGTTGCACGCACAAGGTTTGCGTGCAATACTGATTTCGAGTCTTTTTCTTGGGAGCCAACGACATGAGTAAGAACAAAGCAAAACAAAATGAACCGAAACAGGATGAAACGAAACCGGCAGTCGAAGAGCCGATTTATCTTCGTGACACGCTCATCGAGATGCAGCCCTTCAAAGACTACGGGTTCGACAAGTACATGCTTCGGGCTTTGTTGCCGGAAAACGCCTATACCTTAAATCAGGCAAAGACGCTTGTTGAAGCGTATATTAACAGAAAGTAGGAGGAACAAAACATGGCAGGTGGTACATGGATTGATCAGAACAAACTCCGCCCCGGAGTTTACATCAATTACAAATCATCCCCGTCTTCGTTGGCCACAATGGGTGAACGCGGCGTTGTTGCGATTGCCCGTCCGTTAAACTGGGGCCAGAAAGGGAAACTTTACACGGTCGAATCCCCAGAGGATACCGAGCAGTTTGGTTATCCAATCACGGCTGATGAAATGCTTTTCTTGCGTCAGATCCTTGCCGGATCGAGCAGAACACAGGGCGCAACGAAAGTGTTAGTCTGGTCGCTTGAAGAGAAAGAAGGCACGGCAGTTAAGGCGTCTGGTGCAATTGGCGATCTTGACATTGAAGCCGTAAATGCAGGTTCGGATGGAAATCTCATCTCTGTTTCTGTGGTAGGTTCCGGTGCCCCATTTACCGTCACCACGAATTATGACGGTGTGAAGGTCGATTCCCAGACGGCGTCCGCAATTTCGGATTTGACTGCGAACGATTATGTTGTGTTCAGCGGCACAGGTTCTTTGAGTGCCGGCACAGACACACTGTCCGGTGGAGAATCAACTGTCGGCACCGCGTCTGTTACGGTCGGCAATTTGACCGCAACGGCGAATTACCCAGGTTCTTATGGCAATCGTCTTTCGATTGTGATTACAGCAGGCGCAACGTCGAATTACATTGTCCAGACGCTTCTTGACGGTCAGCTCGTTGATACTCAGGATGTCACCGCCATTTCTGGCCTTGTTCCGAATCCCTACATTACGTTTAGTGGTGCGGGTGCCATTACGACATCAACTGGAGCCCCATTGACAGGTGGTGCAGATGGTGATCCTCTCGATACTTCGTACAGTGATTTCAGAACTGCCATCTCGTTGCAAAAGTTCGATGTCGTCATTTATGACGGAACCGATGCTGTAATGAAAAAGGCTTTTGCCGATTTCGCAATCGATTTGTCAAACAAGGAAGGCATTAAGTGTCAGGCCGTTCTGAGCGATTACAATTCCGCGAATAATGAGTGCGTCATTTCTGTGTATCCCCAGAAGGTTACGCTGATTGATGGTACACAGCTTAAACCGGAACAGCTCACATGGTGGGTTGGAGGTGTTTCCGCCGGTGCAAATGCGTTCGAGTCTTTGACATTCGCCTCTTACCCGGATGCCATTGAGGTTGAGCCTGTGTTGAGTTCATCTCAGCAGGAAGCCGCAATATCAGGTGGCCAGTTCTCGCTTATCGCACAGTTTGACAACATTCAGGTTCTTACCGACATCAATTCGTTCCGTAGCTATACCCCGACAAAGGGCAAGGCGTTCAGCAAAAACCGCGTAATCCGCACAATCTTTGGCCTCTGTAATGACATTTACAAGGCATTCGCACTTTACTATATCGGTGCCGTTCACAACGACGAAGAGGGCCGCAAATCGCTTAAGGCCGAAATCCTCAACCTTATGAATCGTTATCAGGGCAATCGTGCGTTACAGAACGTAATTGCTGACGACGTTAATGTCGAGAAGGGAGTCGATTCAGACGCCGTGACGATTGAAATTTATTGTCAGCCCGTTGACAGTATCGAAAAGATTTACATCAACATCACCATTTCTTAACGTGGAGGTGACACATGTCATTTTTGCTTGAACGCGATGCGTTAAACGGAAAAGAGGGCCGTGCGATTATCACAGTGAACGGCAGCCAGAAAGAGCTTTTCGGCTGCAAGAACGTCAAGGTCGATTACAGCCTTGACTCTGCTGATTTCAAAGTTGTCGGCACTCGCCTTGTTCAGAAAAAGACAACTGGTATCCAGTTGACAGGTTCGATGACGATTGTCTATGGCACGCCCACATTCAAACAGATGGTGCGTGACTACATGACGAGCGGCACGCCTCCTTATTTCACGTTGCAGGTTACGAACAACGATCCGGCGACATCTGTTGGTATTCAGACGATTGTGTTCTACAATTGCCGTCTGAACAGCGGAAGCCTCGCCCAGTTGGATGCCGATGCCGATTTCCTGACCGAAGATATCGGGTTCGACTTCACCTCGTTCGAGATCTTGAGTTCGTTCCACGATCCCGCACAACTCGGAGGAAACTAACATGACCGCCCCAAAGTCATACAAGAAAGCCGTTCGCAGGATCATTCTCGACGCCCGTCGATATATCGACGATGGTCAGGAATCGTATTCTGCTTGGCAAAAAGCGATGGACGACTTCAAGGGGGCGGCCATTGACGTTGACGCATACGTTCACGATATAGAACGTGAATCTGCGAAATACCAACAGGCTGCAAAGTCTGGGGACACAAAAGAGCTTCTTATTGCCGGTGGCGTCATTATCGCAGCTCTTGTCGGAATCAAAAAACTTTTGTGGCATCGTCTTAAACGGTACGGCATTTCGGAGCGCAATTTACAGGCATCGATTGAAAGAACCGAATCGAAGCTGCGAAAGAAAGAGTATGCTGATATCCCCTCGTTGCTCGGAAAACTTACAAAGTTCAAGGTGTCTCTCAAGGACAAGATCAGAGCTATTGCCCAGTCAATCAAGACTGGCATTTCCAATTTCGGCAGCGCCATTAAAGGCAAGTGGAATGCCGCGTTCAGTGATGTCGGATTTAACGACAGAATCGTTCACGACGCCATGTACCGACGCAAAAAGATGTGTCATTATGCACTTCAAGGCGTGACGAGACGTGATTCGATTGGAGCCACGAGGTTCATCATTGATTCGTATGCGAAGCACAATCTCCTTCAATTGCTCAAGCCGGTTCGAGGTTTAACGTCTCAACAGACAAAAATATTGAACCGTCGAATTGACGCTGCAATTCTCAGAAAATTAGACCGTGTGATTTATTCGCGCAGCATGAGAAAAGATTTTCTCGCATCTGCGGCGATGTTCGCTGTGAGCAATTTGTTGGTTCCGCTTTTGGTCAGAATCATTTCTGCACCAATCGTTAAGGTTCTCGAAGCTCCGGGTGCGGCATTGCAGTCTAGCATCAAGGCAAACTTAACAGATCCCGTGACGAGCAAGATCAAGGGGCAGGCTGAGTCCATTGTCGGAAAGCTGAAACAAATTCTCGCCTCAAGGGGCAAGGATGAAACCGCGATTGGAGCCCTCTGGCGTGGTGTGAGACCTGAACTTGACAAGCTGATTGCATCTCTCAAGCGTGAAGGCGGCAATCTTGGCAAAAGCATCCTGGGTGCATTGAAAGCAGGCGTTGACAAGGTTTCCAAGATCTTTAGCAAAAGAGACAGCCGTTACGCACTTTACTACTAAACGAAAGGTTGAAACATGTACAGAATGACACCGCATAAGGAACGACGTTTTATTGACAGAACACTGTTAATCAGAGACCGAAACATTAAGTCGGCGCTTTATGATGTACAGTTTCAACTGAAACGTCTCTACAAGACCACGAAAGGGGCCGAGTTCGAGGAGAACGTTGTTCAGCCCCTTATTCGATCTGCATATCAAGAGTTAAAAGACGTTGCGAGGAACTTCAAACAAACTGGGGTATTCTCTGCTGATGCGTTGATTTCGCTTCTCGAACGCCTTGAAACTACCGTGAATGGCTGCCCCGGCGACATTCTTCGTCAAGGTATAACGTCGGCCAAAAACGCGATCATAGAAATCCAAAAGGAACCAGTTCCGGAAATCATATCGTCACGTAACGTTCCGGAAAGAAAAGGCATTTGACGATGACTTTTCTTTGTTGTAATCTGTCGCCGAGCGCATTTTCGGCGTAAACCAATATAGGAGTTGTTTATGAAGTACAGAGATCAGGCTGCCATCAATTATCTGGCGAAACGCTACACAAGGGATTACCTAGTTTATGGTCGTCCCCGTCGTGATTCTCTTCGTATTAAGTTCGTAGACGAAGAGGCGTCGATTACGCTTCGTGGGCTTTTGTATGCCCTCGAAAAGATCGGCAACAAAGTAAAGAGCGGTGCTATCGACGCCGCGAAAGCCCTCGTCAAAGAGGCCATTGCAAAGGGCACGTTTGTCAAGGATAAGATTGTCGCTGCGATTAAGCGTGCAATCGAAGCTATCAGCTATAACCTGCCCGGCGGTGAGAATCGTATGGTAAAGGCTATTCTGATTCGCCCATTGCAGCAGTTTAAGGCACTCCCTGAGCGCTCTGTGACCGACACCTATATTCGTGTAAAGATCGCCCGTGCTGTTCGTGACGGAATCAAACAGAACATCGAATGGGCACTGTCGAACATGTGGACAAACGCCAAAGATCTTCTCCGCCGTGGCCTGTCCGGTCGTGTGGGCGATATAATCAAACGCTTCCTCACGAAAGCCACTGTCGAAATCAAAGAAGGTCTGGCCGAGTTAAAGAGCAAGGGCACGATTGCCGGTGACAGGATCAAACGAATCCTCGCCGCTATTCGTAATTTCTTTACGGCGGATCCGAAAGCCATCGAAACCGCACGCAAGATGCGTGAACTCGAAGACTTTATGAATGCCTATAGCGCATTCAAGAACGTCGCGCCTGCCGCCCAGAAAGCTCTCGAAGGCCAGCCGCTTGTAACTCCCGCACCGTAAAAAAGGGAATGTGATATGAAAAGGAGACTGTCTGTTTCTCGCTCAAATATTCGGCGTCGCAACAGTCTCCGTTTGCATAGATCGCTCATGCGAACGGATTCTGATTATCGCATTGCGGTGTTCCATGACGCCGGAATCGAGGAAATTTGGGCTATTGTAAAGGCCATAATTTCCATAACGACATCAATTCTGTCTGTCGCAAAAGCCCTCGACAGCTCTTTCAATGCATTAAAGAAAGGCAAAGGGGATCTCGACAAGGCAAAAGATGTAATCAACACAAACTCGGCAAAGCTCAAAGAGATGGGTGGAAAAATTTTCACACTCATAAAGGATTTCTTTAGACTTAAAGTCCGATTCCTGTTCAGAATCAAAACTGGTTCTGATCCGCAGGAAGTTCAGCAATAACAAAACAAAACAGGAGCAAACACAATGTCAGATTTAAGTGCGTTCATAAACCCGGCTTACAACGAAAAGAAAGTCGAGATCGAAGTTAGCGATAGATTCGTAAACGAAGACGGCTCAATCGCTAAAGTGGTTATCCGGGCGTTGACTCAGGAAGAGATTCAATACATAAGCAAGCGTTCGACGCATGAGGTTACGATTGCGGGCACAAAGATTGATCGTCTTGACGAGGATGAATTTCTGAATCGCTGCTTGTTACAGGCTGTTGTCTTTCCTGACCTCACGAACAGAGAGCTTTGCTTGAAGTGCAAAACCGAAGACCCCGTACTCGTTCCGGTTCGCCTGTTTTTGGCAGATGAATACAAAAAGGTTTCCTCAGCATTTGCGGCACTTTGTGGTCTTGACGATTACAAAGATCTTTCATCGATTGGGGAAGTCACAAAAAACTAATCGACACGGCTAAGTTTCTGCTCGAAGATTCGATGCAGATCGACGCCGCGATTTGCTATTATGCGTTCATCAATCACGGAACGCTCCCACATGAAATTCTGAATTGCAGTGCAAGAGAACGGGCTTTTATTTATGCCATGATTCGGCAGGAGATAAAGTCGAGAGAAGCCCAGAGCAAGAAGTAAGCCCGAAAGCAGCACCTTTCGGGCTTATTTCGTATCACGAAAAGGAAACACGACATGTCAGATATTAGCCAGACAATTCGTATCGATGATGAGTTCTCAACCCCGTTAAAGGAATTAACCAAAGCGTCGTTTGATGCGTCTGGTGCAATGTCTTCTTTGGCAGAATCGATTGCGCAAGAAGCACAAGAGATGTCGATGTCCGAAGTGAAGATGTTGGCGGCCATTGATTATACCCGTGGCCTGACCGCGTCCTCAAAAGAGCTTCGGAAAACCGTATTGGATTACACAAAGAATGTTGCGATCCCATATACGAAGCACATGGCATATCAGATCGTTCAGAAAAAAGATTTAATGGCTCTCGACTGGAAACGCCTTAATGTTTCCGAGGAACTATCGAAAGCACATCTAAAGCTGAACAATGAACTCACGAAAGCGAAATGGGCGACGCAAGACTTCGCTGCCGCAAGTGAAGAGAAATTGGTCAAGGCGTTAGACAAAGCACAAGATAAGTTTTACGACCTCAAAGATCAGATGCCAACGGTCAAAAGGAACCTCACGGAGACAGCATCGATAATTGCTCGATACGGGAAATACCGAATAGAGTGGTTTACGTATCAGACTCTTCCGGCGCTTATAAAAAACGCAAAAGCCATGCGAGATGTGTATTTGACGTATTCGTCTTTTGTGTTGGCTGCGGGAAAGGTCAGTGTCGGTCAGAATATAAAGATCATGACCGACGAACTTTACAAAGCAGGCTATGCCGTCCGTCGCCTTAGTGAAGAGTTTTTGCACGGGGATCGTGCGTTGGCAAAAATGTATGGATCTTTCGCGAAAACGTACACGAAGAGAGCGGGCACGGGCGCTTTTGGTGCAATTAAAAGCATCGGGGCGACGGTGTCTAACCTTATGAAGCCAATTACAAGTCTAACCGGTGCAGTCGTTGCGTCTGGTGCCTTCAAGATAAAAGACAACATCGACTTCCTTCGTGCCTCTGCGAGCATTTCGTTAAAGCACTTTTCGCAAGAATTTAAATCGAACATGGAGTTTTACAAAGCGTCTGCCGGGGTTTCGATGAAGCACGTCGGGAACACCATCAAAGACGGGTTTGAATCCGGATTTAAGGCGGCGGCCAAATCGACAAAGTCCTTTGTTTCGCGATTGAGCGACACACTCGGAAAAGCAGGGACTACTGTCGGCGGTGTATTCGCAGGTGCATTTGGTAGAATGCTTGGCTTTATGGGTATTGACTTTGCCGGACGCATCATGGACAGGATGGGAAAGTTGATGCTCGAAAAGACGAAAGGCGTGATGATTGGCGTCAGAAACACAATAGCGAGGCATCTGGATGACATTAGTTTGACTGAAAAGATGGGGGCAATGTGGGGTGATACAAAGGGCGAATACACGAAACGTCATTCTTTTGAGCTTGCGAACGAGCTAGGTGAAAGCTCACAAATGGTTTATGGACTTGCGTCAAAGGCAGCGTATGAAGGGATTGGCACGTCTACTTTTGAACGTGCGATGAAATTATCTGATAAGATTGCTGCGCTTCGGCCCGGAGAGACAACGGAGAATGTCGCTAGCTCGTTGCTTGAAAATCTGAAAAGCGGACATAGTGCAGGAAGTATGGCACAAATGTTGGGCGGCGGCCAGGTTATGGAACGGCAGCTTAAACGTTCTGGCTTCGAGCGAGCTTTGAGAAAAGGCGACATGCAAAAGGCACTCAGCATTGCCGAGAAAATTGCAGAGCAAGCGGGCCTCACAGAAGACAAGTACAAAAAAGCGAACGAGGGCCTTGCACAAGACTTTCAACGTGTGAACAATATTATCGATAACATCAAGCAGAAATTAGGCGAAATCTATTCAAACCAGTTGGCGAGTATTGTCAAACGCGTCAGGGAGTTCCTTGAATCGGACAAGTTTAAAAAGATCATGGCCTACGTGGAGTGGGGCGTTAAGAAGGTTGGATCGCTTGTTGCCGGATTTGTTCATTCGATGTTAGACAACCTCCATATCATCGGAGCTTTGTTGGCCGGTTCTTTTGTGATCAAGATCTTCATGGTTGCGAGGGCGGTTTCGGCACTTCCTATGCTATTTAAGGCAGCATCAAAGGGAGCCGGGTTGTTGGCCAAAACGATAAACTTTGTCGGGAAGATCACTGGCATTCAATTCCTGAAAATGTTTAGTTGGTCTAAACTTTTGCAGGGTGGTCTTCGTGGCGTCGGAGCTGCGATGAAGGCAGCATTTTTTGCTCATCCATTCGCGATCATAATCGGCGCAGTAGGGTTCTTGGCTTATCAGATTGCGAAAGCAACCGGCGTCGTCAAAAGTTTCGGTGGGGCCTTCTTGGGTGTGATTAGGTTCGTCAGTAACGCGATCAACAATCTGCAAATTAAAGTCGCGAAGTTGTTGAACACTCTTCATACCGATGAAGAGGAAGAGGCTGCACGTGTAAAGATGAACGCGGTTAAAGAAGAAATGACCGGCTCCGGGACGAAGCTGCATTTCCTCAAACAGCAACGTGCAAACGCAAGACGAAAGGGCCTGAGTAAATCCGAAATTGCCGAACTCGATAAGCAAATAAAAGAGATCGAAACTGGCAACAAAACACTTCAAGAAAAATTCGACAAGGCCGAGGCCGAGTATAAGGCAGCGAAAGAAAAGGCCGAGCTGTCTAAGAAGACGATTGAGGAGTCGTTGACCAAACAAGAGAAAGGCTGGACTGAGGGCGTTGCCGAAGCATTCAAGATGTCGAATGACGAGGCGTTTGGTGAAATCAAAAAGAAGATTGACAAAATGCTCGGCATCGGCGCCGACATCCGAGACAGCTTGCCACAAAATTCATGGCTTCGTTCTGCTATTGATAAAACAGAGAGATGGGCTAAAGGCATAAACGACAACTCGAATAAGATAAAGGACTTAATGAGCCAAGAAGAAGAACTCAGGTGGCTCAAGGCGTTTAGTGATAGGCAGATCATGTCGAACTACACGTATCAGACAAGCACGACAAGGAACGTAACGATCAGCGGTGCATCTCAGGCCGCAGTTGATTCAGCCGCATTCATTAACACAAGGGGCCGTGCAACCAGGCCAAAGGGAACGGGCGCATAGGAGGTAAATGATGAACAACTCAGGGTACAGAATCACGTTCGACGTGGATGGTTTCGATAAAAGCGTTGTTCTGCCGGTAAACCCGAACGAAGTAACTGTCGCCTATCCGGGGAACAACAGCAATTATGATGTAGAAGGCATCGGCGAAGTTATCGTTCCGAGGCTTCCCAAGCTCGCGAGTGTGTCTTTTGAGTCATTTTTCCCTCGTGTCGGTGTTACGACGCCGATGGCGAACGGAGACTCTTGGTACACGCCGGAGTGGTATTTGACTTTTTTCCGTAGGCTTCAACGACGTAAAGAACCGTTTCGATTAACCATTACGCGTGGCTCGGACGTTTACTATGATTACAACAACGGGATGCAGGATCCCGATATCATAACGACGGATCATCTGGACACGACGTTTGATCAGGCGATTATTCTTGATATATCGATTACCGACAAGGGTGGGGAGCCGGGTGATCTTTACTACACCATGTCCATAAGCGAGTATCGTGATGCGTCCCCACAAAAGCTAGCCGAAATATCAAAGCAAACCCTTGATGATGATGGCAGTATTTTGAGTCAGCAGATGGTTACTGTTCCGGTTAGGCCAATCAAGAGAACTACGTTGTTTCCCGGACAGGAGGTGACGGTTAATGGCCGGGTTTATACAGCAGAAGATCAGGCTCGTGATACATGGGATCAAACAAAACAGCGTGCGAATCAGTTAGACCGTTTGATCACAAGAGTGCTGCCACCGAGTGTGTCAAACAAGCTGCATTCTGTATACATTCAGGGGCTTGGGTGGGTTGATAAAAGCTCCTGTTCTGTTGCCGAAACAAAAGGCACACTTGGCCTTGCGCAAGGGGTGATTCGAGATGATTAGTACGACGCGTCTTATTATAAAGGCAATCGATCACACGAAAGAAGGGCCACAGCTCACCGAAGACGATGCGTATGTGTATTACCCGTCGTCCTTGACGTTATCTACCGAAGCTCGTGTCTCTGCTGCACAATTGACAGGTGAGCTGCCGGTTGTTGGCGGTTTGATCCCCGAACCAGGCTCTATGTGCATTCTTGAGGTCTCACACGACGGCGGCGGGTTTGTACGTGTATTCGTTGGGTTCATTTTTACATACGACGTAGACCGTTGGGGAGTGGTGTCTTTCACTGCCTATGATGCCATTCGCTATTTACAAAACCCAGTATCCGGTAAATGGGTTGGTAAAGATGGAGTTGACGTTTCGGATATCGTTCGAGACGTTGTGCGAAGCTGTGGCCTGAAAGGAATGGCTGACACCATGCAGCTCGAAAAAGTCGGTGTTAAACCGATTCGACTTTTGAAGGTTGCGGAAAAGGGAATTGACGTTATCGATGAAGTCTTGGAGTGGGCGCAGCTTAAGGCGACCGCCACCGAGAATGGGGTGACAACGAGGGGCGGAAGTAATTATGCTGCAACAAAACCCGCCAATCGTTGGGTTTTGATTGACAACTGCGGAACCCTTTTGCTTTGCACGGCGAAAGAGCTGACTGAAAAGGTTTTGGGCTTAAAGGTGCCCCCGATTATCGGCAGTGGTGCCGGCATCATAGATTTCAAGATGAACGTGAGTATTGACAACAGTGCGAATCAGGTCTGGCTGTTAAGAGCTTCCGAAACCGGCATGAGCGGTTGGAAGGGTGAAGATCCAGAAAACGTGAAACGTTGGGGGCCGGTTACGTATTACGAAAAGATCGAAAACGCCTATTGCCGGAACGACGAACAGATGATCCTCAGAACGGCAATCATGCTTTGCACAAAAGATTGCGAAACCAGATCCATTGACATTTCGGCGCTTGGCATAATCGGTTTGAGGGCGGGAATGTTGGTTCGGATCGACATCCCGTGGTTAGACACGAACTATTTCGGAGAGATAAGCAAGTCGAAACTTGTATATCTTGATTCGGTATCTCATACATTTAACGAGGGGGAGCATACCATGACAATGAAGTGCGAGGCGCTTCCGGGGGATGTTGACCTTGACACATGGAATGACCTTGTTAGCAAAGTTCAGCGGCAGCCTTTGTCGAGGAAGACGAGCAAAACGAGCAAGTCAAACTCGAAGACGAACGTGAACAAAAATGATCCGGTGGATCCGAAAGCCTTGAAAACAGAAAAGGAAGCTGAAAGCAAAGGCAAAGACTCGAAAAAGCAACAGCGAAAGAAACGCAAAAGCGAACTCGTCAACCTGATGATGAATGGCAATGCGGAACAAATGTCCCTCGCGGGCAAGGCGTATAGTGAAGAGTTCGGCGATGAACCGTGGAGTGAAAAGGACATCATAAAGGGGTAGGGCATGATAAGCATAGATTCGATTCAACAAATCGCAAAGGGCGTTGTCGAAACATCTTCGGCGTGTGACGGTCAGCTTTATACCGGAACGGTCACTAGTTCCAACCCATTAAAGATCAAGCTCGGAATCGACGTTGGCGACATTGAGCTTGAGGGGGACGATATCATTCTCACGCAAAGCGTCGTTTCAAAAAAGCTGTACATAAAAAAACATACACATGGTGAAAACGAACAATTAACAGACGTCACCGCGACCGTTACGTCTGGGGTTGGAGTGGGTGGAACAGTCGGGTTTATTCCTGCTGGCGCTCCATCCGATCCGCCGCCTGATCCCGGAACCACTTTATCTTTGAAGCATAAGCATGAAATTGAAGATACAATTCTTGACGCATGGGTAACGGAATACGGCCACAAACTCAACCCAACAAAAGACGACGAACAAATCTGTATAACAATAAACCGCTCGCTTCAAAAGGGCGATTCTGTTATTATGAGCAGGGTGTCTCATGGGCAGCAATTCATTGTGCTTAGCAGATATTTTCCCGTTGACAAAGCCGGCGGAGATGACGAAGGAGATGAATGATGAATGTTGAGTTCGTGACATACCCATCACAAGAATGGGAGCTTGATACCGAGACGATGCAGCTCGGCGAAATAAAGCAAAACCTCGGCTCAATAGCACAAGACATTCAGTTTTACCTTTCCGTCGAAAGAAACATGTGGCCGATCATGAACAACAACATGGGGGTAGAGTTCGACGACCTTATCGGTAAAGATGATGCCTATGTGCGTGCAAATGTAAAAAAAAGGATCCAAAGTGCGTTATCGATAGACGACAGGATAAACGCTGTGAATTCTTTCAAGTTCGACAAACCATCCCCAGATTCGCTTGTTGTTTCTTTCGTTGTCGAAACCATACTGGGTGACATTCAGATGACAACGAACATTGTCTCGTAGGAGTTTACCATGCTTGATCTGACAAACAGAACCATGACGGCACTTCTTCAGGAAATGCTTTTGCGTGTAACCGAAGAGGTAAACAAACGAGATGGCTCACTCATAAAGACAGCCCTGTCTGCCTGTGCGTGGGTAATTGAGGGCCTTTACATAGAGCTAATCGATGTTCAGCAACAGGCGTATGGGACGACGGCCACAGGTGGTTTCCTAGATCTGAAAGCTGCGGAACGAGGCGTTTACAGGCTTCCGGCTGTGGCGTCTGTTTATCAAATGCAGGCAGACTTAAGCACGATTGCGCAGGGAACTGAGTTCGCCGATTCGTCGAATTACACGTGGGCGATTTCCAGTGATGTTTTAAGTGGGCCGGACAGTGAAGGTCTTTATACGTACACAATAACATGCCAGACCGCAGGCGAAATTCCTACACCGTCTGGTGATTTGAGGCCTTTGAGTTTCATCGCCGGACTCCAAGTCGCTCGTTTTGGCAGCGAGGTTGTTCCGGGAAGGGCTATCGAATCCGATTCATCTCTTCGTGAGCGATACGAGGAAAGCCTTGTCGAAATCGCATTCGCGGGAAACATCGCTGCATACAGAGAAAAGATCCTCGAACTCACCTATGATATCGGCGGTTCTAATGAGCGTGTTGGCGCATTGCAAGTATTCCCGACAACGGATGCGAATGGTGTTCGTTCCGGTGGTCATGTAAAGATTTATATATTGAGTGAAGATTTAACCGAGGCGTCTCAGGAATTGATTGATGCCGTTCAGACTGCGATTTGCCCAATGTATAATGGCGTCGCTGTTGGGGATGGTTATGGTTGGGCTCCTATTGGTGCTTCTGTTCATATCGCCTCCGTGACAACGAAGCCAACGCTCGAAATTGACGTGACAGTCTTGTTAGTTCAGGGGTATTCGTTATCGTCAGTTGTTCCTCAAATTGATACCAACATAAAGAAATATATATCCGAACAAAAGGCCGGGTGGACTACTCAGATCGCCCAGGGCATAGACACGGCAAAAGTTATTATCAGAGAGGCGTTTATTTACGCTGCCGCCCTCATTGAGGGAGTTGCCGACGTTACCGATGTTGTGATAAAGAAAGGCGGTGTCGTGTCTGTCGGATCGGCCTCGTGGAATACGACCGGGGTTTCGATGGAGTGGATCGATGACGAAACAACGGTGATCAACATCACCGAATAAAGGGAGCAAATCATGTACTGGTTCGATATCGCAGATGAACTTTTGCCGCCTGTGTATAGGGCCATTAAGGATTTGTATGCCTACGCCCGAACGCTCGACACCGAATTGAAAGAATCGCTTGCGAACATGATGCTTGTTCGTGAGAACTTTTTCATCCAGACGTGTGACGTTGAAACAATTGAATACTGGGAATCGCTGCTCGGAATCGAACTCTATGGTGGCGAAACAATTGAAGACCGTCGCCAGATGATTCTGATATTTCTGAACAACAGGTTCCCGACGTCAGAGCCATACGTGAGACACGTCATGGAAACGCTGTTCGGTGCGGGCCATTATGACGTTCAGATTGATCCGACCGACCCATTCCAGATTCATCTCGTGATGCTAGACACGACGTATGAAGCTATACGTCGATTCATGCAGTGGTTTATCAGAATGTGTCCTGCGCATTTGATGTATTCGCAGCAGCACGTCGAGAATGCGTATGGCGAGATATTTGTATCCTCGATATCGCCGGGACAATACATGGCAAAAGCAACGGCAAGCGTCGTCGTTGGGACTGGTTCAATCTGGTTGGGCGGGACCGAGTATTCGCTCGATATGATGGAGTTGTGAGGTATGAGATTCTATAAGCTGAATGGCGTTTGGCAGTCATGGGATTACCTGCACAACGAACTCGGATATGCCGAACACGAAACAAGACCGACGGTGTTTAAGAGCTGTGCCGATGCAACCTGGGGTGAAGATGCGGGCAACGGATACTATGACGGCGACGTGAACGACATGATAAACGGCACATTCTGGACTGATGCTGATCCGACGGGTTGGTTTGATCTGGATGGTCTGGTTTGGAATAGTGAAACGTATCCGGCAGATGCAACACCGAGTTTACTTGTGAAAGATGGCGTCGCTTCGGATGCATTGGTTATCACGTGCGACGATGGAAATTATTATCTGATTCGAGCGATTATCGATACGACCGCATGGATACCGGAAAGTGAAGTAGAAGCGTTGGGTTGGCGTTCGCCGTCGTTTGTTGTTGTTGATAACACAACGGGAAAGGTTGTATCTGGCTGTAATCAGGAATTGACGACGTATGAGTTGCCGTCTGTGGTTCTGAATAGTGAAGACGGCTATGAGACTTATGAGTTGCCGTCTGTTTCATTGCCAACGCCCAACGTCGTTATTGGCGTCCCAATGAGCGGGCCGGTTCAGGCGTTCTGGTTCACGGACGAGGGAAGAGACGAAACAAGCGACAAAGTGTTTACTGTAGTTGGTAATCCGCTATTCGATGAGGAGGGAAGCGCCGCGAGAAATGAGTTGTATGATAACGCTGTTCCGCTTTCGTTTATGCAGCACGACGGGAGCATGTTTGAAGCAGACAGCGACAGTGACGTTGTTCGTTATCTCCCAGTGACTGATCGTTTAGTGCTTAGTATTCCGGGCGATTCGACAACACGTGACAAATCTGCATGGTCTGTGCAGGTTGCGAAGCTGTTTGTATTGTCGTATGCGAATGAACAGTTACCGGACGTGCAGATTGAACTACCGATTAACGAGGTTGGAACGTATGGAACACAGATAACGCTGCCGACGATGTCGGGTGAGTATGAGTCTGGTGGTAAAACATGGAAACCATCGGCATGGGATGTCGGGGCGTTTGGGAGTAGTTACAGTTTAACGGGGGATGTTGTTGCGCATTTGGTGTTTGAGGAGGTAGAGGCGGCGAACACTGCGTATTTCACAAGCAACAAAGCTGCAATGAATTTGTCGTCAGGTTTCATGTACACTCTATATGGCGGGAACGGCTCTACTATCACAACTGATAACTCAAAGACATACACAATTGTTGGCTTGTATGATGCTGATGGAACTGAAATTCAAACAAACGGTCAACTGGATATGCCAAACACGAGCAGCCTTTTGTATGTACGTTGTTATCCAGGATTCAACGGCGCAACAGGCGTAGTTTCAATAAAATATACAATAGCATAACGGAGGAAAATCATGGCATTCGGCGGTTACAAATTCAAGGGATACAAGGTGGTTAGGGCTAATTTAAGCACAAACACCTATGCGAACTGGTGTTTATTGGTTCATCAGGCACGAATCAAAGCGTTCATGGAATCATGTGCGTTGTCCGGCGCTCAGTGGCATTTCAGCAAGACAAACGGGCCATTAGCGTTTGAGAGCTATGGCAATGTGATTTATCGTGTTGCGAATGCGAACGGCGACTATCACGACTATTTGAGCTTTTTCCAGTATGGTGACGAAGAACTGTATTATATGATAGGCACGCTCGGCGAATATACGAACGCATCAGGAGATCCGAACACAATATCTACCGATTCGTTGTTTTTTGTTCAAAGAACGTCTAACGCATATCAATTAAAGACATGTTCTTGTTGCAGCGCGCTGAGCCTTTCACAATTTGATGATTCTGGCCCATTTGGAACATGGCCAGCTTTAGCTTTAAACGCATCATCACAAAAAAGTTCGAATGGAGTTACATCGTCCAAATTTCCTGTGACCAGTGAAGATGCATTTACAGAATCATCACTATATTTTGGATGCGCAACGAAAGGTAAAGATATAATTACATTCTTCGGCAAAAACCAGAATAGATGTTGTGTTGAGTCTGGCGATGCTTTCTCGGCTTTGTGCGATCCGGATGATGATTATACGCTTGCGAAAATCATTCTTGGATATAGCACCGATGAATCCTCAGTTATACAGAAGGATTATACGTATTTGCTTGACAGAAGGGCAAACGAGAGCATTAGTGCGTATGGCTCAAGAACAGCACAAGTCCTTGTGGTACCAAGTTCAGGAACGAAATATAATTGCTTGGCGTTAATCCCGTCTGGTGGTGCATTTATACGCTTCGGAGGCGCAAAGATTCCTTATGAAAGCGCTTTGCTTTCGACGATCGGTTACAACGATTCATCAATAAGCACAAATGGATTTTTAGCTAAGGGCTTTATTAAAAACGAGCTGATCTGCATAAATAGTACGGTAGATGCGGACAAAGCCAACAACCCAGACTATGGAATGCTAATTATGGGTGGAAACATGATGGCAGCATGTTCTGTTGCAGGTAATCTGTCTAATAGTTCAACTGTAGGTGGAGGGAACGCCGGATACGCAAGAAATGGAACGATTGCGTCTTATAATAGTCAGCAAGACAAGCAATACCCATGTGCTTACGTCGGATGGGATCCGTCAAATCCGAATATCAATGACGAATCGTCATGGCCAGAGTTGGCTTTGCAATGAGCATGATAGATGCAACTGATACGGCGTTCCTTTGCTTGGCAATCCCCTTGATCATCTTCGGAACGCCAATACTCGCCGAGACGATTGCATCGGCAATATGCAAGATTAAAATACCTTAAACAGGAGTAAACATAATGGCATTTGACACACAAACAGTCACAATTAAAGGCGCTGAGCTTCTTGCGGCTGCCACTGCCGCTAATCAGCTAATCATAGATGGCTGCGACGCAACAACTGGTTACATGACACAGGCACAGGCCGTCAACATCTCAGCACGTCCCGCTTCACCTGTGAGCAACACAACCGACGTAACTCAGCTCGGTTCTACGGCAGAACACATCAACTCGCGAGTCTATTTTCGGACTGGTGTAAACGCCGGTGGTGATGTGAACACATTGTTCCTGTATGGTCATAGCGCATCCGCACCCAATGACAAATTCGTCATTTTTGTTGCGAGTTCTCAGACGCCATTTCATTTGCCAGTTGCGGGTGATGTAATCGACGAATGGGAATGCGCTCTTGATATCGTCTACACGATAAATTCCGGAGCCGTTGGATATGCGACACTGGCGACCTATTGTTCGCTGTCCGAGTTTAACCTGCTCAAAGAACGAACCGTCACCACACACAAAGAAGGTCTGCCGACAACCGGTGAGGATCAAACAATTTATGGAGACAAAACGTTCGAGGGTGATGTCATTTTCATTTCTCCGAATAACTGGAAAATGACATTAGGCTCTGCTGGGTTTAAGATCGTTGATTCTGTTAGCACGCAAAAAACAAAGATTGATCCGTTTACTGGCATAATCTCGACAGTCGGAAGTATTATTTCAAACTCCCCCGGTGTTTACTCAACATTTTACAATCTGAATGTCACAAACAACCTGTCTGTTTCTCAGAACACCACATCGAATCAGTTCACATGTGGTAACATGTCGTGGACAAAACAGGTGCAATCTGGGTCTGTCATTGGTGGCTATATCGGTTTACTTGATATCGGAAACGATAATAAGAGCTACCTCCACGTTTTCTCAAGCAGTTCCGATTCCGCATCGGTTGATCTTGCTGCAACCAGAGGTGGTTACTCCGGCGCATCTTTATATCTCGGCGGTTCAACTACGAGCGAAACTTCTACGCGAATAAGCATGAAAATCAGAACGCCGAACGATTCGTCTCAGACCGGATTGACAATGGAGTGGGATGCCGTCAAATTAACCTATGCAGCCACGTTTGACATGCCGGTGACATTTAACGAGAGCATTTATCCTCAGAAGTCGATCAATTTATCTGGCAATCAGGCAAAGGTTGTTTCGACGAATAGCAGTGGAACCCAAACGGCGTCATTCTATGATGGGGCTATTGATATGACCGGTGGGTACATCCGAATCTCAGACAGCAATCGCGTGCGATTCTTTGCAGATACGACCGGAATATATGCTTACAACGCGACCGACGGAAACCTGGTGTTTAGCGTAAACTCTGGCACAGGCGTGGTAACTGTCCCCGGAAACTTTTCTGTTGATGGTGATGTCGCATTGTCTGGCAAAATATCCGAAGACCTCGAAATCGACGGAAACCTTACGATATCTGGCGGTAATGGGCTTTATGTCACAGGTGAGGTTTCTTTGCCGGGGATCGCACCTTCGATAGTGTCGAACAAAGTCTTTTGCCCTGTCGGAGGGATCATTTGTGTAAATCCGAGTAACGCGTCAGGTTGGAATACGTCAAAAAGAGCCGGGTCTGTCGTCACAATAACCCAATCGTCTCCGATACCGCTCGCCGCATGGAACGCGACGACAAATCAATGGGATACAGATGATGACGGCAACGGAGGCGTGCCGTCGGCACCGAAAGGCACTTATGTTTTGATAACTGGTTGGAAAACAACCGGCACCGGCAATCAGGGGCCTGTTTTCCTGTGCAAGATCTCAGACTAGTTTGCTTGGGAGGTTCATCTAATGATTTCACCATTCTGGGCTACCGTTATCATCATTGCGTTCATTCTCGTCTTTGGCGTGGGGGTGCCAATCATGGACAAGTGGTTTCCGAAGTACATCTCGTATCGTTGGTGTGTTGTCGTTGTTGTTCTCGCTCTTCTCATCGGTGTTGTTATTGACTTTGATGTACTTTCGGACGAGGCGAGAAAGATCATGATGGTCGGCTGTCTTGTCATCTCTGGCGGTTATGTGTTATTACGTACCGCAGAGAAGGCGTTCGCAAATGGGTGGCTGAAAGGTGCCCAAATCGAAGCCAGAAAAGGGGATGTGTCGATCAAGGTGTCGTCTCCAAAGGCTCTTGATGAAAGCATCACCACGTTACAGGAAAGTGGGTTCGATTTACTCGACAAAGAGTATGTAGACAAGATTTGCAAATAACTTGCAGCAGCGAAAAAGGAGAGGTCGTGATGGGTGTACAGGAGTCGTGTTTGTCAAAAGGGATTGAGCGGTGCGGATATCACATTTGCGTGTTGGGCTGCATCGGTGCCGGTAAATCCACATTGGCAAGAGCGTTACAGGAAGTAATTGACCACGAAGAGGGTGATTGTTTGGGCCTTTATGAGCCTGTTGAAAGCAACCCACTTCTGCCGTTGTATTACAAGGATCCGCAACGATA
>Ga0326512_10001165_pt1 | contig 20960 bp, 37 predicted proteins | sample 1_2617_0518_D_FD_203652 | JGI IMG/M metagenome (GOLD analysis project Ga0326512, IMG submission 203652) | Bovine rumen microbial communities from UC Davis, California, United States - 1_2617_0518 | ecosystem: Host-associated > Mammals > Digestive system > Stomach > Rumen | place: USA... | reverse complement strand
AATAAATTTTATACCATAAAAAATAAACTCAAGTGTTTGAATATACTTATTATAATATCCTTTAGCTGTTTCTAATTTAAAATTCTATATCAAGAATTTTTTCAGAGGATATTTATAATTTCCTGATAATATAAAATCTTTTATTGATATAGGTTTATCATTATTAATTACAAAATCTGTTATTGCATGATTAATATATTGTTCATTATTACTATGTCCAGGCAAATATACATTTTCTGTAAAATGACCACATATAGATGATGCATAATTATATTGTTGATAATCTGTATTTAATATAGAATTATGATCAAAATATATACCATTTGATTTCCAATTACAATTAACGGTAGGAACAACCGGGATAATTAAATCAGAATTATTCTTATTATTAACAAATTTATAATAATTATCAATATTCTATTCTTTTATAATAGTATTATATTCATACTCATCTAAATAAGAAATATCATATAAAGTTATAACAGAATTTTCATCAGCAAGCAAATATTCATTTGGAAGTTTTTCTGTATATACAGCATCATTAAAAGTATATATAATATTATCTCCATATATAGTAAAAGTAACATTATTACCTGATGGAATATTTCTGATATTACCAGATAATAAACGATAGGTAGTATATAATTTTATATCTTTTCCTATATATAATTTTTCACCTGCTTTAATAGATATACCTGTTTGCTTCTTATATGTAATATTTTCTTCATTATTAACCCATGTATCAATATCCATTATATTATTGATACCCATTATTGAAAGAGCTGCTGTTTTTGGGGCACATATATTAATATAAGAATTAATTAATCTTACTTTAAATGGTGATAATACAATATATGAATCAGTATCAAATGGGGATATTATACAAAATTCCTATATTATATTTTCTTTTAAGTCCTCTAAGAAATTTGATATATTATCATTTTCATCAAAAACATATACTTCAGAGGGTTCTCTATATTTTATAGTATTCTAACAAATATTATATTTTAATAATGGATAATACCCCTTTATTGTATTAACAATAGGTGATACAATATTCTTTAAATCTTTATATAAATCAGATTTAACTTGATATATAAAATTATCTGTTAATTTATTAGTGTTTATAAATTTAATAATTGTATGTTTTCTATTACCTGTTAATTCTAAACCATTATTACTAAATCCTACAAGGTTATCAGGATATAAGTCATTATTATCTAATAATATATCTGTAGTATAAACATTATTGAAATTATAATATCTTATATAATCTTCATTTGCATCATCTGCTAATATATGTTGGAAGTATACATCATTATAAGTAATATCATCTTCACCATAAGTTATACAAAAACTTATAGTATCATTATTTAATGTTCCTACAAAAATATTACTACCCATAAATTTTCTGATACATGCTTGTATACGCTATAACTAAATATCTATTGATGCGGTTTTTTCTGGATCTGATAAATCCTATGTATAGAAAGATGTACGGAAAATTTGTGTAAATACACTTATATCTTTTGTTACATCATCTGGTGTATTCGTATTTATATATGGATTAATATTATCCTTTGTATATCTTAATCTAATATCATTAGAAGCTATTATATCAAATACAAGTGTTTCTGTATTTGTATAATTATGCATAAATACAAATTTAAAATGTTCGCCATACTATATAGGTTTAGTAAATTTCATTGATATAAAGTTATTAATATCATTGAAATTTTTTTGTTCTGCTTTGATATTACATATATTTTTTCCAGGAATATTATTAACATATTTTTTTATAAATGTATTAATATTCAATTTATTATTTACATATGCAACATCTGTTGTAGTACTCATAAAGAAAATACGATCAGCATAATCTTTATTTTCTAATATATCTAAATTTATATCATTTACTGATAATTCATTATTGTTTATATCAAAATATGTAACAACAGAATTATTATCAGAACTTGATGTAATACTATTGAATTTTATAAATTGATTTTCAGTTAAATATAATCCAAAATAGTTATGCATTGTCATGTTTTCAGAATCTTCATCATTAAACATGAATTCAAGATTTATAATATTAGGATATAATAAATTATTTCGTTCAAAACCATTTAAAATATACATATTATATTTTTCTTGTCTTTGCTCCTCATTCTCTAATATTTTTGAGCCATAATAACTCGTCTCTACTTTCTTTGTAATTATTCCTTTATTAATATCAATACCATACCATGTATTTCTTCCTTGACGATAATTTTCATCTGTCACCTTACGGAAATTCTATTCTAAGAATTGTAAATGACATGCACCCTGTATTTCTGCATTAATAAGATCTGCATATGTTTTTAAATATTGTCCTATTGATGTAGAATTTCTTAAATCAAATATTTTTACTATTTGCGGATTCTTTAATGCTTCTTGTAATTTTGATAAATCATCAATTTTTACATTATTATATGTTTCTGTATTAATGATATTATCTGTTTTGAAAATACAAAAATAATCAGGTAATTTCTTTGAAATATAAAGAGGTGCCAATATTTTCATATTCTCTGTATATAAAGAGTCGAAATTATTTTCTGCTCCATATTCATAAGTATTTTCTACTTGAATATTAATATCATAATAATTCTTATGAGGTAAATAAGAATCACTATGTACATTATATAATACACCTTTTGGAAGATCTGAAAATATTGTTTTTACATCATGTGCATAATTACCATTAGCCGCAACAGATTGATGACGATACTTTCGTTCATTTAAAATGCTGGCACTGCTGACTTTAAATGTATCTAAATATAATTTATAATCTTCTGTAACAACAAGCTTTATATTACCAGTAAGTTTAGGATTTGTTCTAAGTACCATAAAACTTCCTGTATCATCTCCAATTATATTAGCCTGATAATCATAAAGCTTCATTGATTCTGACGCAATACTAGCAATATTAACAGCTACCGGAAAATTTATAATACCACTATTTTTAGAACGATATACTCTTATATTAAAGTTAAATATTAATTCTGAAAAATTTTCAGGTATATCAAATTTGTCAAAAGAAAATGTATATATTGCATCTATATCAGTATTATAGGTATAGATACTATATTTTACCATTGTATTTAAATATGTTTCATTAGCATGTTCTGTAATATAACTTTCTGGCACATCTTCATTTTGATATGTAGTGATTTCACCATTAGTTATAATATGATGCCCATTTATTCTAAAACCATTTGTCTCTAAAAACTATATAACTTCTGGAGTAAATGTATCATTATCATTATGTATAATTATATCAGTACTATATATGTCACTAGTACTAATATCAAAAAGTTCATTTATATCCAAAATAACAGTTCTTGATGTTTCAGAGAACTTTATTAGCGCTTTATAATTAACTTTATCTGCCATTACATTTATAAATTTAAACTTATATTATTTATAGACTAAAAATGCAGTACCTTAATTTTAGTACTGCATTTATTTTTATCTTGCTTGCAACTCTTCTTGTATTGCTCGTAATGTCTATTCTAATGAGGATAATCGATTATCAATATCTGTAATTTTATCTTGCAAACTTATTGATTCAATACCTGTATCAGTTTCATTTTCATATGAAATATTCTTTGCCTCATGTTTATAGTATAAACCATTTACAGAATTTGTATTTGCAATAGAATCATCCATATGTGCTTGTACACCAATAGAATTCAATGTATTATTAATCGCTATCTCCATTGCATCATCATTTACCTCTGTAATCAAATCTGCAATTTCATTATTTGTTGATAATGTATCTGGAAATTCAACAATAACAGTATTTGACCATACAGAACGTAAAGGATTTTCTGGATAACCCGCTTCTGAAATAGAACGTACTTTTATTTCTACTTTTTCACCTTTTGTAATAGGTATATCTATTTGGTTAATATTAATTTCTGTACCATCTGCTACATTTTCTGTTGACCATTCATATAAGCCTGTTGCATTGTTATATACACGAGTCTTTAATTTACCTTGCATAACTGACCAATCAGTAAATGTACCAGTAACTTGTGATGTACCTGTAACATCAGTATAATTAAATGTATTTAATTTAACACCGGTATTATCATTACAAATATATCTATAAGCAATTTCAAACCCTATTATTTCTTCAGGGATTGTTTGTGCTGCATCTCTATACTTATATTCAGGAATAGCAAAGAACCCACGAACATGATATTTAGGATTTACATTAACTGCTTGATTATCTTTTACAATATTCTTTAAGTTTGATACAAGTGTTGAGTAACTTGCTTGCAGGTTTTGTAAATCTGTCATGTTTGTTGCAATCTGTTGCTGCATAGAATTATACTTATCCATTTCTGTGATACTCTATAATTCTGTCTTTTGAGAAGCAATAGTTGCTTTTAATGAATTAATCTGTGATTTTGCTGTTTCTATCTCGGCTGCTGTTTTCTTTACTTCAGCTGTATCAATAGCTGCATTAATCTGTGTATTAATTTGAACAACACGTAAATCATTTCCTATAAGTACCGGTGCATTTGGAATAGTTCCATAATATGCTTTGATTGCACGCTATTTTGCATCAGCAATCATATTTGCACCCCAGTCAACAATATTTGCATTATAGAAATTTAAGAAATTCTGACTTCCATCATTTTCATATATTAAATCATTTGAAGAAAACTTAATAGGAGTTGACCAAGAATTACTCAATAAATTAAAATCTTCATTTACTCCTTTAATATAAATGATATTATATTCATTAGCACCGAATCTTACATTTATTGTTTTATCTCTAAATGGATCTTGATAATATCTGAATATTGTATATATACCTGGTATTGCAGTGCCACTTATAACTTTTATACGTATTTTATTAGTATTCTAATCTATTTCCTGTATTGTATATAATGTATTTTCATATGCAAGTACATCTCCAACAGATAATATATTGTTCTTAAATTCTCCTTCACCATCAGAAGAAATAGTAGAATAATTGATAGTATCTACTTTATACCATGTATTGCCATTTATAATTTCTGGATCTTTCACTACCTGAAATTCTCCTGCTGCGGTATTGCTAACTAATGGTAATTCTATTGTTTCAATATCTTCAGAGTAACGCACATTGTTATATGTTAATAAAGCTTTTAATGAAATATAATCATATGCATTTACTGATAAATTAGTATTCCATAATTCTTGCACTGCTGTTTCTCGAGAATCTAATATGACACGGGAAACTCTTACACGATCAGCGGAATCTTCTATCTTACCTGTTAAATCAATTTGAACAGTTGCACCAGGAAACATTAAATCTTCAAAGAACCAGTTTGTATCTAACTTAAAAGTAGAAGGATCTTCTATACCTGTAATTTGTGCAGGTGTTTCTGGTATATTTGTTAATTTAATTTGCCTACGTGTTCCGTCAGTTAAGTTTATTGTACCTTTACCAGAGCTGAGATTACTAATAGATTTTTCAATAGCAGAAAGTTTATTAATGATTGTATTATAACTTGGCAATTCATATACCTTTGTATCATTTCCATTAATATCATCATGTTCATACTATACAAATGTATCATTACTTGTCATTGATTTTTGTATAGATGACAATAATGACAATATATTAGTCTATGCAGTAATAGTCTTACGCATATTCTCAGAAAAACTATTTACGTTCTTATTATTCATAATCTTTTAAAAATCATTCATTATTTTTTAATGTTTCTACTTCTGCTTTTAATGTTGATATATCCATACACATGCGTTGAATTTGTGCAATAAGCATAGGTACAAGTCCTGCATAATTAATACCATTATTATCTAATAAGTAATTAATATTTGCTGCATCATCATCTGCTTTTTCAAATATTTTTGATTTATTAGAAACGTAAAATTGATTATATATTTTCTAATGATATATTTCATTTTCTATAGAATAATTATTATCCTATTTCACTTTTATTACAAGGTTTGTAGATGTATTAAATATTAAATCTAATACATTTGTATATGAATTTACAGTTGCATCATCATTTAATACTGATTCATCATTAACAGTAGTATCTTGCTCTATAATAAAGTTTTTGCTATTATAGATACTATCTGTATATAAGTAATCTGTATGTGTACCAGAACTATCTATTGTCATTATAGGATTACCATAATATAAATCTTCTGTATTATCAGATACATCTATAACATAAAATTCTAAATTATTACTTGTATTTTTAGAATTTACTTTAATTGTATTTACAAATAATGTACTTGTATCTAAAAATGCAGTATGTGTTCCATTAAGATATGAATGTAATGCTGTTGATATATCATCTATTTTTTGTGTTTGAGAATCATAAAATGATATAATAGAATTATATTGTGATGTTATTTTCTATGTAGCATTTACATTTGTATTCATTATATCAATAGCTCTATTCAATTGATATATTACATCAGAAAAATCCATTGACGCCATAGAAGACATTGTAGTATTATCCTATATAATAGCATCAGTATTATCATATACTGATAATGTTTTTATATTAACACGGAAAGAATAACTATTACCAAATCGTTCTGATGTAGATTTTACTTTTTTAAATGGTGGTATTTGGAAAGTATTTTCTTCTGTATTTGCAATACGTGGACTATCTAAGAAAATAATACCAAATAAATTAGTAGCTTGAGCAGTTTTTATATTATCATCTTGATTATATATTGAATAATATAATAATATTGCATTAAATTCAAATTCTGTATCAATATTAAATATATTATTAATATCTACATTTATATCATCATAACTGCTTATATTAATATTTGCATCCGTATCTTTTGCTGCTCCATCTAATTGACTAAAATGTCTACGAGCAATACGTTGCAATGTATCAATATCCTTTACAATTTCTAATCCATCAGGTCCACTAGCTACTGTTGAAACTGTATTATAACCACTATTTCCATCATACATTGGTGTTTCATCCCCGAGATATGAATTATATTGTATATCATAATCTCTACCTTCTAATGCAGTACCTCCATTGTTTGAGCGATATTGTTTTGAACGATAATTATTATCATAAGATGATTTAAAGAATACCGGGCCTGCTCCATAACTTGTGGGAATGTTTATATAGGTTTCGTTAAACATACCAAAATCACTCGAAAGAGAATTACCGGCATCAATACTACCAAAACATTTTATAACAGTTTCATCTTGTTGGAATCTATTATGATCAGCATTGAATTTTTTATCATAATAGATATTTTCATATCCTTCAACTTTATCATAATTTTTTATATTAATAATTCCTACCTTCTTTGCCCAATGCCAGAATACTTTTTCTGTTACAGTATTCAAATCTGCTAAATTATAGTTTTCATCATTTAATAATAATGTTTCAAAATTCATCATATAATTCTATAATGATATTGCTATTGCTTTAGCAGCACCTTCTGCAGTATTAGAAACCATTGCAGAATCTGTATATGCAGAATTTGGTAATGGTGGAATATTTAATAAAGCATAATGTGATAAAGCGACGCCATTGACGTTACTATTAAGATTTAAACCAATATCTTCACTTGCTGACGGAAATACATACATTGTTCCACCAGAACTATAATTATCACCTAAATGTCTTAATGCTTTTATTAGTGGTGTTTTTCTATTTGCCATATACTCACATTATGTTTTTTTATTTATTTTCCAATATTATATCGCTTGGATTTACAACTGAATAATTATATAGTTTCCATACAGTTCCATATTCCTCTGAATATGAAGCTGATCTAATTTCAAGAATATTTAAAGGATTTTTCTTTATCTTTACATATTTCTTATTTTTTCTATCTAATAAAATACGATAATAATCATTTGTGTCTGTATCATTAAAATTAATGAATACATTTAATCCTATATTTTCTGTTTCTATACATGCAGTATTAATATCATCAATAGTAACTTCACCATTGATAACATTATAATAAGAATATAAATTTCCTGAAGTTAAATCATTAAAATGTAATTTTGGAAGTTTTTTACGTTTTAATTGCAAAGGAGAAGCGAATAATAAATTACGATCATATGTTACTGTATTATCATTTTCATATGAATCTTCATCTAATATGTTACCAGCACTATAAACATTATTTTGTGGATTATTTAATGCTTGTACTGTTTGCTTTAACTGATTAACATCTGCCTATAAGCTTGATAATGTTTGATAAACATTTGATTGCTTATATGCTATAACAGATGCATCGTGACATAATACCAATTCATTATTAGCAGTTTCATATGCCTATTGTATGGTATCAGATGACCAGCAATCAGAAAATGTATTATGTTCCATCTTCTAAACAGCACTCTTTAACGCACTTTTTAAAGAATCTATATTTTTAACAGTAATATATTCTGCGGCGAGATTAACAAATTCTCCAAAATGTGCTTTAACACTACCAGTTGGTGCATATACAGATTTGGTTAATCTATTTGTAGAAGAATCATAAATCCAATTGAATTCTGCTTCTACTGCTTCATTATTGTGGTTAATAACTTCTGGAAGCATACTAATAGGAGTCTTACCAGAAATATTCTAAAGATAATTAATCATGTATAAAACTATATAATATTTTATTATTTATAAGCATAATTTTTATATAGTAAAAATGTAAATAGTAAAAATGTAAAAATAAAAATTATGTTTTACAAAAAAGTTATTTAGGATTATAATATAAAAATATTTCTTCACATTCGCAAAGCTCATATGAATTATACAACACTTGAGAAAAAAGTTTGTAATTTTTAAGTTAAAAATTGTGAAATATATTAATTTATACAAAATTTAAATAATAATTGATAGATAAAGATTAAAAATATCAAATTTATTTTATCCAATAAATTTGCTTATCATCAAATACTACATAATCATCACATAAATATTGTTCATTTTCGCCTTCATATACATTTTTAATAATTAATCCATCATACCCTTTTTCTTTTGCTGCTATTGCCATTGTTTCTGTATCAACAATATTATCATTATCATCATAGTGAAATGACCATGCATCATATTCCCAATCAATAATTAATGGATTTACCATTTTAATAAATGCTTTATGAAAACGTGTTTTTCTAAAACGATTTCTATTATCGGCTCCAAAATATTTAGCTACAATATTACTATCAGAAAACCAATAGTTATCAGTAGAACCAATTTCACCACCATAAAAAAGCACCAAAGGTGTCATGTTATCTTCATCTATACATTTAGAGTTTTTAAACCACTTTTGAAAATCTTTATTATTTAAAATATTTTTCTCTGAATCTAACAATAAATCTATTTGTGCTTCATTTATACATTTTAATATATTTTTAGAAATACCGTTTATTATATTTTTATAAAGGGTTTTATATCATTAAGGTATAAATTATATTTTAATATTTATTATATAGCATAATTTAAATCATAAAATAAAAAATGCATATTTAATTATATGCATTCTCTATTTCTTTTAATTACCTTTACCATTTCCGTTCTGGACAACCTTCTACACTTATGCCAAAATCATCAATAGGATATATTGCTCTGACTTTGGCTTTTAATATGCATCCGCAAATATCACAAACCCCATTTTTATTATGTTCACATTTATTACAAATATCAAGGCGTTTTTTAGCGATTTCTGAAGACTTGCCAGTAATCTTGTTGTAAAGCCATATACTGTATCCTTGTACAATATATATAAAATTCTACATTAGTTCGACAACCAACATCATTTTATTAAATTTACCTTTATAATATTTATTAAATTTTGTTAATATGTAATTGTATTTTAGACAATTATTATTTTTTTATAATAATCTAAAGATTAATTAGACAAATTTAATGAATAGTATATGTTTTTAAAAGTATTTTTATTAATGGTTTTGTGTCATATTATTGATGATTTTGTATTTCAACCTATATGTCTCAGTAATTTGAAGCAAAAGAATTATTGGGAGCGTTTATGTAAAGATGCAAATGTTGATATAGAAAAGTATAAGAATGATTATATAGCAGCTTTAATAATGCATGCATTCTCATGGAGTATTATGATAATGTTGCCGGTAATATTTTTGATTCCAACAGTATCAAGTATTGCATTAATAGGATGTATTATTATAAATTGTTTAGTGCATGCATATGTAGATGATTTAAAAGCGAATAAGTTTGAATTGAATCTTGTAGAAGATCAATTAATACATTTTATTCAGATATTTATAACTTTTATCATTATTATATTAAGTATAATTTTATAAAATGGAAAAGAAAAAGAAATTTTTTCAAGTAAATGTCCAAAAAGTAGAAATTAATGAAGTATTTTTGGATCCTAATTCATCATACTATGAATATGCAAAACCTTGGACATTTGAAAATGAAAAAGATGCAAAAGAGTACTTACGCCAACGTTTAAATAAAAAATTGAAGAAATTGGATGAACAATTAAATGAACTTGTTGAAGAGCGTAAGCAACTTGTAAATACTATTTTAACTTTATGAAAGTAATATTTCTGGATTTTGACGGTGTTATTACAATTCCTCCAAAATGGTATCTTAAAGCTGATAAAATAAAATGGATTAAGAGGATAGTGGATGAAACAGCAGCAAAAATTGTTGTTTCATCTTCTTGGCGTATGCAGACTGTTGAAGAAACTAGAAAGAGTATGATTTATAAAGAAAAAAGATGTCCAAGGAATAAAATGCTATATTGGCTAATGGATAATCTTTATGATGTAACACCATGGGTAGGTTTGGGAAATGGTAGAGGTGGAGAAATCCAGCAGTATCTTAATGACCATCCAGAAATTGACAACTATGTTATAATTGATGATGATGGTGATATATGGGATTCTCAGTTATACCATTTTGTACAAACTAATTATGAAGATGGTATTACAGAAACAGAAGCAATACGTGCAATAAAAGTATTAAATAAAAAATGGTTTCAGAATCCGATGGCATTAAATTTTGAATTACGCTTTCAACATTTATTAAAATGTCATAATTTACCAAATAAATGTGAAGAACTAAAACAATATAATGATTTATGTCAAGATGGAACTAAAAGATATTAATATTGATATTAAAAAATTAATAGAGTATTATAATTTTATTAATTTATTTGGAATAATAGATAGTTATCCTAAAAATACTGATTATAAAATATTAAATGACAATTAATGATTATAAAGTTGGCACATCTTTTGAGATAAATTGTGCAAAGCATAAACATATCAAGACTGGTGAAATGGTATATGATAGCTTTGGCATAGATAAAAAATTTGCCAATCTATATGGTAGATCACCTGAACAAGTTATCAGGGTAAAATGTACAATAATAGAAGAAGATGTAATAATTAAGGATCTTATGAATAAAGATTCTGATTATGATGAAAATTCAATAGATTATTTTGGATTTATTGATGGATTTGAAAAGAATAATTTAAAAATTTCAATAATCTGGAGAAATATTAAATTGTATGCTATATGTTTTCCTTATGGCCCAGATTCTCAAAGATTTTGGGAATTCGATCAGCTGAATTATGAAACTAAAGAATATGAATTCAGAAAGGGTGATAGACGTGCAATGACAGTAAGATTAAAAATCGAAGAATTATAAAGATTTAAAATATGAGTAGTAGTTTATTTTATGATTGTTATGCAACATATGATTATAATAATTATTATAGTCCTACAAAATATGTTGATGGTGATAAACGATTTGTAGATATTAAAGATGGTGATATTCTTTATTTTTTGAAAAGAAATGATATATTAGAAATAAAAGTATCACGCCCATGGCATATGGCAAGAGGATGTTATTATATTTCATTAAATAGTAATAAAATAAAAGCTATTAATTTCGGTACATGCCATAGTGGAAATACTTTAGAGTCAAAAAATAAATCTATTGTATATTATGATGGTTATATTATTGGAACTAATAAAGATAGTGTAATAAATATGGCCATAAATGATATTAATGATAGTATTAATAATATTGATAAAGAAATATCAAATCTTAATAGTAGAAAAAATGCAACAATTAAAGAATTGGAGCAATTTAAGAGATTATATAAAAAATGATAGAGTTAACAGGAAAATATACAACAGCAAAAATATTTGCTGATACTATAGAAGCAGATGTATATGGACAAGTATATGATATAATTAATTGTCCAGCATTTGCTAATCAAACTGTTGTATGTATGCCAGATGTACATGTAGGAGCATCCGGACCTTGTGGTTTGGTTATAACTATTGGTGATTATATTTGCCCAGAACATATAGGGGTAGATATTGGGTGTACAGTATCAATGATAATATTAGATAAGAAAATTTCAGAGGATAAGTATCCAGAATTTGAACATCGTATAAAAAATAATGTTCCATTTGGCTTTAACCTTAATGAACATGTAATTATTGATGAAAGGCAGTTTAGACAATTTCTTACTCAAGGATTTAACAAATACCGTAATTTTTGGCCAGAAATGCTAATGAATCTTCCAGATCAAGTAACAGAGAAGTGGATTACAGAACAGCTTAAGAGGTTGAATATGGATGAGGGTACTTTCTATAAATCATTGGGAACTGTAGGTGGAGGTAATCATTTTATTGAATATGATGAATCTACAGAGGATGATTTAGCAGGAGTAACATTACATTTTGGATCTCGTAATTTTGGTGTAAAGGTTTGTAAATATTGGATGCAAAAAACAAATCAGCCTATGCCAAAGGATGAGATGAAAGAAGCATTAAAGAATTTTAAACAGGAATATAAGAAAACACATTCTAATAACAAGGAATTTCAGAAAGCAAAGGAGGAATTTATTAAAAGCCTTTCTGTAAATCATATTAATGGTTATCTTTCTGGAGAATATATGAAAGGCTATCTTTGTGATATGTGTTTTGCACAGCTTTATGCACAATATAATCATATGACTGTACAGAAGATAATTAAAGACATCCTTATTAAATATGGAATTAAAGAGGAGAGGACTATTACATCTACTCATAATTTTATTGATCTTCATGACCATATTTTAAGAAAATCAGCAATACGTGCATATGAAGGTGAAGAAATGTTAGTACCATTTAATATGAGAGATGGTATTGCAATTTGTGAAGGTGTTTCAAATCCAGACTGGTTAAATTCATGTGCACATGGTGCCGGAAGAAAAATGTCACGCTCTAAGGCAAAACAGAATATTTCAATGGAAGAATATGAAGAATCTATGATGAATGTATATTCTACTACTGTTTGTAAAGGTACTATTGATGAGTCACCAATGGCTTATAAAGATACAGATGAAATTAAAAATTTAATTACAGATACTTGTGTAATTAAGCATATGATGATACCTAAGATTAATATTAAAGCAGCAGATGGAGGAGATTAATTATGAAAGAACGAACATATTGTACTGGTAAATGGCAAGGTGGCTGTCATAGAACCTATGAATGTGGAGTACGTGCACTTTGTGAAAAATATATAGCACTTCAAAAGTATCTAGAAAAAAATACTGATAAATTCGCATTACATAGGGTTTGGAATGATACTTACAGCGACTTTCATAACTGTGAAAGAGCTGTTTCAGATAGAGCTGAAGAAGCGGCTAGAAATTCATTCACATGGTTAGGACCAACATCAATGTAAAATATAATTAATATGAAAGAGAGTACAATTAAAGAGTTTGAGCTTTGTGTTAAGAAAACAAGAGATCTCTATACTTATTTAGAGAAATATCTTAAAAAAGATATTAAACAAATTATTGATGATTATGAATTAGATATAGCACAAATGTCTGATGAAGAAGTACCACATGTTACAGGTATCAGCTATATTGAATATAATGATATTATTGTAGTAACTATTAGTTTCTTTGATGAATGTAGTGAAACAGGATTAGGTGTTGAGGAAGTAAGAGTAAACCTTACTGAATTTTTGGAATGGCTTAAACATAAAAGATAATTTATTATGGAATCAAAAATATTTGAGAAGTTATTACCTTTATGGGATATTACCAGTGCAGTAGAGCAACTTATAGATGAAAATAAGGAATTAAAAGAGGAGAATAAAAAGCTCAAAGAACGTATTAAGTGGTTTGAAGATTCTCTTGAAAAGAATGCAAAGGCAAGTGGAGAAGCTATACATCATTTTATTACTGCATGTCTTGATGGTAGAATTACTGTTAATGATAAGGATGAAACTGTAATTAAATCAACTCCAGAAGAATAATATGAAAAAGAAATATTGGATTATTAATTCTAATAAAAAGAATAATCAATATTGGATTGAATCCATAATGATAGATCCAAATACTGATAATTATCAAGAAAATAAAGATTTATATTCTGAAACTATTATTGAAGCAAAACAAAAACTTCATAAGAAAATAAAAGAAGAAATATATCAATTAGATTCTAAAATTAATAAATTAGAATATAAAAAGAAGAAGTTAAACAGTCAATTATTAAATCCAGAAATCAGAGATGAGAAATATATCTGAAGAAGAGTATCAGCATTTAAGGCTTTTTAAGAAATTATATGATAATTCTTTTTACCCACAAACATATAATATTGAAAAGAATTGTGTAGAATATCCAGATTTTCCAGGATCACATGGACCAGCAATATTTTATTTTCCTAATGAGGAATGTAAGCAAAAAGCTTTAAAAGCAGCAAAGAAAAAATTGGAAATTACTATTAAAAATAAAAATAAAATAAAAAAGTATTTAGTAGATTTAGACGATATATTGGTTATAAAGGATTAAAGAATATGAGAACATTAGAGACTATACGAATGTATAATTTTGCTCAGAAGAACCATTGGCAACTTATGTGTGATCTTTCTGATAATGATTATGATATTCATTATTTTGATGGCAGACAAAGTGCGAATATTGATTTAGATGAATTTTTACAGGGACTTGAAGTTTTTGATATTGATAAGATTTTAGAGTTTCTTACTAATAACTTTGAAGAATATTCACAAAAACAAGTAAGTTTTTATAAGGAAAATAATTGTTTTAATGAATATTACAGAGGATATGTAATAGAAATGGAATTATTAATAAAAATAGTAAAACAAGAGTATTAAAATATGGGAGCGGTTATTACAAAACAACCAAACGGAAAATATGCGCGTTTTAGTTCTGTTGTTGATACATTTACAGATTGGAATTTGACAAAGGAAGAACTTAAAGAACTTATGACGAGAAAGTTCGGTGCAGAAGATTATGATGTAATATATTTTGAAGATTTCTTGGCTGGTAAGCATTCATATCATCCAGAGGATTTTTATAAGGTTATTCAAGATATGTCATTATCTAATGAAACATTAGAATCTGCAAGAAAGAAATTATCAGAGATGGGATTTCATAGAGCAGAAAATTGGCAACCTTCTGTTTGCTGGGATGATGATCGTAAAGAACAAGCAAAATGGATAATGAAAGAAATCAGTAAATATATGTATCGCTTTGGATTTGACATAATTGTAAAAGATGGAGACATATATTTAAAAGATAAATTATTTTTTGAGGAAGATGGAGAGGTAGATGATACAGGTTTTGGAGAAGTGAAATTTGTATTTGATAATAAAAATTGTGAGGAACCTTTTTATGGAACAGACGAAAATCTATACAGTGGTAAAAGTTGAAGTTAAAGATGGGTGTGATGCGATAAATTTATTAATAACTACTACTGATAAAGAAAAAGCACAAAAGAGATTTAAAAGAGAGGTATCATTAGATAAAAAAACAAATCCTTATTGGCAGAATGGAAATAGGGAATTATTTGATGATATGGATGATGAATATTGTGTATATGATGAAAATGATTATGGATTAAATCATACACTTATTTTATTAAAAGAAACTATATTAAAATGACAGAGCCAGAACATTATAAAGATACTGTTTATCATAATCATGAACCAAGTGATAAATTAGATTATTTGGATATACGTAAAACAAATATAGAAAAGATAAAGAATATAATATTTGATTTATGTATTGAAGAATATGATAAACAATTAGCATTAACTAACTTAGGTCCTCATAGACAAGCATGTAAAGATCGACTAAAAGAAATTAATGAAGAGCGTTGTTGGAGGCTTCAAGACTATGAAACCTTTATGTGGGATTTTAGAAAAGATTGGGATTTAAATTACGAAGATTATGACGGAATATCTAGAGACGAAGTATGCAAGTAAAGTAAAAATTGTGCAGTTAAGAAAACCACAAAGAGAATGGTATAAAGTGCACATTATTTGCGAATTTGATGATGAATCAGAAATGCATGATACAATAGAATTAGATGATATATTAGATGATGAATTGTATTTCTTGGTATTATGCTATATTTTTAATTGGGATGATGAATTTGTACAAGTTAATCCGAAAGATGAAGATGAAGCTGTGTCAGGTTATAAAGTAGCAGAAGATACCAATTTTCCATGGTTAAAACAATATTTACTGAATGTTGGATTAGCTTTTGGAGAACCAGAATATAAAGTAGAATCTGTATTTGGACGAGATATATTTTATTATGATGGTAAAGAAAAATGTAAATTGATTTTGCCAGATATGAAAGAATTATTTAATTCAAGGGAGGAAATGGTAGAATATATGAATAATTTATATAATAAAACATTAACGAATGAGTCTTGAAAATAAATGGTTAAGGGCAGCAGTACCCGCGCTTTTACTGCATTCATGTATCGGCAGTGTTTATTGCTGGTCACTTTTAAAAGATGAAATTGCTCAGGAAATTGGATGTGCAGTATCAAGTATAGAGTTCGCTTTTTCTCTTGCTATATTTTTTCTGGGAATGTCAGCAGCGTTTGGTGGAACGTTTGTAGAGAAAAATGTAAAATATGCATCTTTCACATCGATGCTTTGTTTTACTGGAGGTTTATTCTTATCAGTAGTATCTATTATGTATCAAAGCGTTATCGGCTTGATGCTTAGCTATGGATGCTTAATGGGTATAGGTTTAGGAATAGGTTATTTGTCACCAGTAAAAACTTTGATGTTATGGTTTTCTAAACATAAAGGATTAGCAACAGGTATTGCAATATCTGGGTTTGGATTATCAAAGGTTTTGTTTTCACCTTTTATAGAATGGTGTAATCAAAATTATACAATATATCATACATTGATAATTATGTCATGTATCAGTATATTCTTTATGTCATTGGCAACATATTTGATACATAAACCAAAAGGTTGGGTAGAACCAAATATTAAATATAAGTTAACTGATTATCTGCATATAATCAAGAATCATACATATTTAAAGATATGGTTTATATTCTATTTAAATATTACATGCGGCCTTGCACTTATTTCATTTGAGAAATCTATTGGATTATATGCAGGTATTGTAAATATTGGAATCCTTGCTGCATTTACAGCATTGTTTAATACAATAGGAAGATTTGGATATTCAACTGCGTCAGATTTTTTGACGACAAAAGCATGGATATATTGGTTTATATTCCTTAGTTCATTAATAGGTATTTTAATTGGAGCTGTTTGGATTGTATTTATTCCTGCAATGCTTTGTATCATTAATGCAGGTTACGGAGGAGGTTTTTCTACATTACCTACATTATTGCAAAGTAAGTTTGGAATGGAAAAAATCAGTACTATTCACGGATTAGCATTATCTGCTTGGGCATGGGCAGGATTATCTGGAAATCAGATTTCAAACTTTGTTATTAATAAAATGCAATGGTCTTATGAAACATTATTCCTGGTACTTGGAGGATTATATTTAATAAGTCTATTGATAACAATAAGCATAATAAAAGAGAAGAATTAATTTTCTTCTCTTTATTTTTTATTGAATAATTTTAAAATATTATAATAATATAGTTTTTGGTTGTTGTTTATTCCATTTTATATACCATTTTGGAGGATTACTCTCTAATGGGCATTTTCTGAACATATTATATAATCCCGTATCTTTCGGAAGTTTCCATTTATTAATATCTTGATTAAATTTAGAACTATCAAATATTTCACTTATAAGTGTAACATTAGAAACATCCCAATTAGAAATATCCTGATTAAATGGTGTCATTCTAAACATTGAATGCATATTAGTAACATTAGAAACATTCCAATTTGATAAATCTTGATTAAATGATGTATCAGCACTAAACATTGCTTCCATTGTTTTTACATTTACTACATTCCAATTATTAATTGGCTAATTAAATTTAGAACCAGCAAACATCCATGACATATCTGCTACATTACTGACATTCCATTGACTAATATCTTGATTAAATTTAGTATGTTGAAACATTGCAGCCATCTTTTTTACATTAGAAACATCCCATTTAGAAATATTATTATCAAATAATGAATATGAAAACATATTTGTCATATTTGTAACATTTGATACATCCCAATTAGAAATATTACCATTAAAATCTGAATGAGTAAACATTCCAACCATATTAGTAACATTAGAAACATCCCATTGGCTAATATCTCCATTAAATTTAGATTCACTAAATAAACATTGCATATCTGTAATTTGGCTAACATCTATCCAATTAAGTTCACATTTATTACCAAATTCTTCAATGTAATTATTAATAATAATATCTAATTCTTGTAGAGTTTTTACTGGATATACTGCAATATATGAGGATAAATCAAAAAATGGTTTATTATTATCTATTATTTTTTGAACAATCCTTTCTATGTCCAGTAATTTTGTAAAATCCTATTTATGCTTTTTATTAATTTCATTAAACTGAAAACTTTCACTAAGTTTAAATTTAGGTTTATATTCTTTTTTTATCGGGCAATTTTTAAATATGTCAGTTATATCAGTAACCTTGCTGACATTCCAATTACTTATATCCCCATTAAATTTAGATTTATTAAACATATATGACATATTAGTAACCTTGCTGACATCCCACTTGCTAATATCTCCATTAAATTCAGATTCATAAAACATTCCATTCATATTAGTAACCTTGCTGACATTCCACTGACTAATATCCCCATTAAATTTAGAGCTATTAAACATTCCATTCATATCAGTAACCTTGCTGACATCCCACTGACTAATATCCCCATTAAATTCAGATTCATAAAACATACTTTCCATATCAGTAACATTGCTGACATCCCACTGACTAATATCACCATTAAATAGGCATTCACAAAACATATATCTCATATTTGTAACATTAGATACATCCCACTGACTAATATCCCCATTAAATTTACTCTGTCTAAACATAATGCTCATACTAGTAACCTTGCTGACATCCCACTGACTAATATCCCCATTAAATTTGGTACCATAAAACATAAAAGACATCTTAGTAACGCTACTTACATCCCATTTACTAATATCACCATTAAATTCAGAATCACTAAATATATGAGACATATCAGAAACATTGCTGACATCCCACTGACTAATATCACCATTAAATTTAGAACTATTAAACATATATGACATATCAGAAACATTGCTGACATCCCACAGGCTAATATCTCCATTAAATTTGGTACCATAAAACATAAAAGACATATTAGTAACATTACTGACATTCCATTGACTAATATCACTATTAAATTTAGAATTCATAAATATACATGACATATCTTTAACATTACTTACATCCCATTTACTAATATCACCATTAAAAACAGATTCTTTAAATATATTGCTCATATTAGTAATATTAGAGACATCAATCCAATTTAAATTACAATCATTTCCAAAAATTTTTATACAATTTTTTATAAGTTTTCTTAATGCTGTTTTATTTTTAACTTTATATAATCCTGCCTATGAATATAACAATTCTATATCTTCATCACTGGGTTTTATTCCCATTAATATTTTATCATTAACTATTTTATTAATATATTCAGCTGCTATTGAAACAGCGGTTTTTGTTAACTATTTAGATCTATCATCTTTCTTAACTGATCCAAAATCAAATGCTTCTACTATATGTTTTATATACTTATTCATAATTTACAATAAACCTAACTTTGATAATGTTTTTTCTGTTACTACCATAAATTCCGCACCTCTTGCATTAAATTCTTTTGCAGCTGCTTCCCATTTTGCTTTATTTACTAAATATGTTTCTGCTTCTCTATTGAATGCTTTGTGTTCTTTTAATGATGCACCTTCTTGTAAAGGTTTTGGCATCTGCGTTTGCGCATATGGTTTTATTTCTATAAAAATCTTTCTTATATTTCCTGACTGTGTTTGTAATTCAATCCATACATCTGTATAATAATTACATATTTTCCAATATCTTGGATCATTTGGATTTAAATTATTCTTAACGCAATATTCCAGGTTTGCTACAGGATTTTTATATTTTATTGCAACAGGTTCACTTGCCCATCGAATAACCTAAGGACAATCATCACACCATCTGAAAAATTTTGCTTCCCAGCTTGATCGGTATATATTTTCTACTGTTAAACATTTTTCCCTGTTTCTTGGTATATAATATCCTTGATGAAAATGTGATTTCTATTCAGATAGTGGTTTATGTTTCTTTTTATAATCTTTATTTATATTTTGAGCCATAATTATCTGTATCGATATATTTTTGTTAATCTTTTAAATATTTTATCGCGTTTTGCCGCATTAGGGAATTCCTAAAGGAGGAGATCCATTATATGTTCTTTTATTTTATCCCTTTCCCATTTTGGCATATTAATATCTATAAAATCAGGTTGGCCGACTCTCATGGTATTTGTGGGATTTGTTACAAACATAAAATCTTCTGGAAATCCTTTAAATGTTGTTAACTGTTTTTGAAATGCTATTATATAGCCTCCAGGAGTAGAATCTATATCAGTGTCAAGTGTATATGAAAA
>Ga0326512_10001163_pt1 | contig 20963 bp, 20 predicted proteins | sample 1_2617_0518_D_FD_203652 | JGI IMG/M metagenome (GOLD analysis project Ga0326512, IMG submission 203652) | Bovine rumen microbial communities from UC Davis, California, United States - 1_2617_0518 | ecosystem: Host-associated > Mammals > Digestive system > Stomach > Rumen | place: USA... | reverse complement strand
CGCAAAAAGAAGTTCGCTTGCTGAAGGTAATGGCATACAGCCCCGTGGGTCTTAAAACTCGCGGGGCTTTTCCATGAAAGGAGGAAAAATGCACAACAGTAAAACATTAAGGATTATCGGCAAAACGGTGCTAGTCATGCTGTTCCTATTTGGCCTGGCCTTTATGTGTATCGGCTGGATCAAGAATCACGCAAGACAGTCCGTTTCAAAGGAAGCGGTCAAAACTGTAGAAAGCGTGATCGAGGACGGCGGAGAAGATAAGGTGACTTTTGAGGTCCCGATATCTGACTTCTTGGCAGTTGATGGTGAGTTGGGCGAAGATGACACCACTCTGGAAGAACTGATGCGTGAGATGAGCGAACTATCTTCCAATCACGAGACATTAACGCTGATCGGGATACTTGAGATCCCTTGTTTAGAGGTTAAGGAACCCATATGGGATTCTTGTTCCTCTACTGCCCTGCGGTTTGGCGTCGGGAGATTTCCTCAGACAGCCAATATCGGAGATGAAGCAAACTGCACGATCTTCGGTCACAGAATGAGACAGAGCAAGACGATCTTCTGGCAGCTCCAAACTCTTGAAAAACATATCGGTGAAGAAGTCATAGTCACCACCACAGACGGTATAAGACACACATACAAGATCTATGACACCGTTTATGTAAAAGATGCTGCTATCGATCCGTACTTAACAGCAGAACTGTTCGATACAGAGCATTTATGTCTCGCAACATGCGGCTACGGCCAAGATCCTTACAACAAAAAGATATACAGGGCAAAAAACACGGAATTCATCGTGATCTGCGTCCCTGCTAACTAACAAAGGAGAAAGCAAAATGACTAAAGAACAGAAACTCTACGATTACCTTATGGCTAAGCACGTCGGTCAGGATAATGCGGTCCACAGCAAGAAGCTGGAGAAGCGCTTCAATATCTGTCCCAGGACGGTACGCACATACGTCAACAACCTGCGCAAGTCTGGATATCCGATCTGCAGCGACGATACAGGTTACTGGATCGCCAAGAATCCAAAAGAAGCAACTCGCACGGCTAAGCGATTAGGCAATTTTGCTGGCGAGATTAACAACGTCAAGACAGGTCTTACTGTTGCTGCAATCCAGATGAGATCTGTTACAAAGATCACAGAAGAGAACGTACTTATTACCGTTAAGGTAGGCTGATACGTTCACCAACACAGTTAAAGAGACCTGCTTTCCAGTGATGCGGTAAGGCAGGTCTTTTTATATGCCCTCACGGGCAAAACAAATTTATTTCAAGGAGGTATCTGACATGGAATCAGATGTAATCACAATGCCTAACCCGGAGTTCATCACTAACAAGAACAATGGCGTAAGGCTTTTCGCTTATGCGAGTGCATTGAGCGGAAAAGAAGGTGGAGCTTCGGCTTCAAAGGGCGGTTCCGGCATCACCGGGTTAAGAAATGAGCTTGAAAAGACAAAGCTCGATGTATGAGAAAGGAAGGTAAAGAAAGATGGAATTTGAAGCATTCAAGAACACAATTATGGATCTTGTATCCAAAGAGGTTGAGGACAGAGGCCTTGAGGGCATCTCAATGAAGCTTACTACTGTCGAGTCACCTGATGGTATGACTGACAGACTCATGGTATCTGTTGACGATTCCAAGATGTCAATGGCTTTCAGGCTCAAGGAAATCTACCAGAGCGTAGAAGATGGTGAGGATATCGATCACGCCGTTTACAAGATGGTCAACACCATCGAGGACAACATTTCCTTTGTAAAGGAAAAGGAACAGGATGTTAAGAGCTTCATCAGCGATTATGAGAAGGTTAAGGATAACACTTATCTCAGACTCATTCCCGGTGACTCTCCTATCCTCAAGAGCACTCCGCACAGAATGATCGAGGATATGGCACTTGTCGTAAACGTCCACCTCGATAGTTTCTCCGATGAACACGGAAAGTCTTGTGTTGTAGTCACTAAGCCTCTTATGGAGATGTACGGCGTCGATGAGACTCAGCTCTTTGCTGATGCCGAGAAGAACTCACTTGCGAATGAGCCTATCGTTTTCAAGCCTCTTCTTGATATGGTAAAGGATCTCATCAGCAAGGATGAAATCCCCAATCCTGAGGATGTAGGCATTGTAACCTATATTGCTACCAATGCGAGCGGATTCCAGGGAGCTGCTGTTGCAGGATATCCTGACTTCTGCGAAAAGGCAGCTGAGGCTATCGGCGGAAGCTTCTATATGCTTCCTTCTTCCGTTCACGAGTTCATCCTCATCAAGGATGATGGTACTCCGAAGGCAAAGGATCTCAATAGGATGATCAAGAACGTTAACGAGACAGTTCTCGAGCCCAGGGATGTCCTTTCCGCTCAGTGCTATCACTATGATGCGAAGGCCAAGGTTCTCGAAACCGGTCTTAACTACGCTCAGAGGACACAGCAGAGGAAAGGTGGCGCAAGATGACCTACGAGAACTATATCGAAGAGACAACCAACAACTGCATGTCGGTCTTGGCCGACTGCAGTTCAGGTCAGCTTCTGGATGTCGAGTACATCAGGAAGATCCTTTGGGAAGATGACAGAGTCACAGGTGTTTACAGCGGATACTGCACATCAGCTAACGGTGCTGCAGCCGAAAACATCAAGGGAGTCCTCTTCGACGAGCAGTTTCTCGCTGATTTCAACGAGCGCAACATGAATATGCAGGAAATCATGGCTCACGGCGCTGAGGCGATCGATGTGGTCGCCCGGTGCCTGGCCTTGAAGCATATAAGCATTAAGAAGCTTGTTGAACAGGAACGTCAGAGGCGAATCAAGAGACAAAGAGAAGCACGCACAAACTCCGTAAGAGTCTGATGCGTGTGTGAGGGAGGGGCCGTTTGGTCCCTCCCTTTTTATCTCATAAGAAAAGGAAGTGATCAGCGTGCAACTAATAAGTAATGAAGATATGGCGCGGGCCCGGGAAATGGACCTGTTAACATATCTCACCTACTACGATCCCGGGAACCTCAAACATGTTTCCGGAAACACTTATTGTACAGCGGAACATGACTCTCTCATCATAAACAACGGCAAATGGTGCTGGTTCTCACAAGGAATCGGCGGTAAATCTGCCCTGGATTACCTTATAAAGGTCAAAGGGATTCCGTTCCGGGAAGCTGTCGAGCGAATACTTGGCCGCATCTCAGAACCGCTTCCACCGGTAAAACCCAAAGTGGAACCACCCAAAGCATTCTCTATGCCGAAGGTTAATGATGATCCGTCCCGGGCCGTTTACTATCTTGTCGGGCGTGGGATCAGTCCTGAAATAATACACTGGTGCATTGAGCACAAGCTCATTTTCGAGACTACAAAATTCAGCAATGTCCTGTTCGTCGGATATGACAATGCCGGGAATCCGAAGTATGGTTCCGTAAGAGCAATTGACGGCGATTACAAAGGTGACGTATCAGGCAGCGATAAAAGGTTCTCTTTCAGGATCGCACGGGCCGATAGTCCAAGAAAAGTTCATGTATTTGAGTGTGCGATAGATCTTCTCTCATATGCCACTTGCGTCAAGTTAAGAGGCGGAAACTGGCGTAAAGAAACATATCTGTCTCTTGGCGGTATCGGCGGGAAAATCATGCCGTTGGCACTCGAACAATTCTTGAAGGACCATCCGGATATCAGTCATGTATACCTGCATCTGGATAACGATCAGCCTGGACGGAATGCGACAAAGAACATAACTGAGATCCTCAAATCCAATTACGTTGTTAAAGATATCCCTCCCCCGGAGGGTAAGGACTTTAACGAGTATTTACGGATCCGGTTATCAAAACAAAAACCTATTACGAAGGAGGCTTCTAGATAATGAAGAAGTTTAAGAAGGCATTAGCTATACTGCTTATGCTCAGCACGATGGCATCTTTTACGGGCTGTATCAGCAAAGAGCAACCGGAAGCCTCAGATGCTACCCAGGTCACATACCAGATCGGTTCTCCCGGTAAGGCCGAAGATTTTGAGTTCGGTGTTACAGGAATCAATTCATTTGATCTGACAACCGAATATGGTGAGACATTTCATTGTCTTTTGGTAAGCGTGACCTATACGAATCTATCCGAGAAAGAACAGGATATAACCAAGAGAAATATCGAATTCTATCTCGATAACGAAGAGATCAAGCCCTGTGAATATCGCTCCGAGTTCGAACCTTTCTTCGATGAAGGCAATCTCTTCAACGACAACAACATCAATCCCGGAAGGACAAAAAGAGGCTATATCGTTTATCGAATCTATAAGGATTACTCCAAGATAGATGTTGTTTTAAATGGAATTACCGTTTCCTCAAGTCGAGATGCGGTAAAACCACTCGCTCTGCCAACACCAACGGAAACAACTCAGATGGCAAAGGAGACAAACAATGACTGATAGAGATGGTAACAAATATATGTATATGCCAGAAAAACTTCTGCTTGATAAGTCTTTATCACCCACTGCAAAAATCTTCTATATGATAATGTGCCAATACACTCCATCTGTAGGTAGCGATATCAATAAATGGGCTGACGCTTGTGGGCTTAGCAAATACCAAGCAATTAAAACCATCAATGAACTTATCAGAGCTGGTTACATTGAGAAGAAACGAAGCAGACATAGGGCTCCAGGTATCAGCCATTTTTATTACGGTTTGTATGATTACACTCTCGGTTGTGGATATTTTAAGTGGATGTTTTATTTGAAAACCGACTGCAAGTCAGAAAAAGCAACAGAGAGCTCGTCAGCTCCGTCACAGAAAAAGCCGAAGGCTTTATAAGGGTCTCAGGGATATTTCCCTGACAAGCTCTCCTGTATTTGTATATACAAATACGTTGCTTGTTATTCCATTCCGAGGTCGTAGGACAGAGACAGTATTACCCAGAAAGGAGGAGTCCAAATGAGTGACAATTCGGATGTTGAATTCTGTCTGGTCTCGAAAGAACTACTCGAAGACCGACTGGTATCCGCAAAGGCGAAAGCGATGTATGCCCTATTGTGCAGTTGTCCTGAAGGTTCTGATCGTTCGATCAAAAACCTTGCAGCGAAACTGAACATGAAAAGAGAAACAGCATCCCGTCTGATATCTGAACTTGAAGGTTATGGATACGTCGAACGGACACGGATTCATGGTCCTGACGGAAAACATTTCGTGACGGATTTCCGAGTCTATCCGCGATCAACTATCTAAAAACGAAGAAAGGAGAGGCACACTATGGCCAACCAAAATGAGAAACACTCAGTTCAGTTTCTTATCCGCATTACTCCAAGTGAGTATGTTGAGATCAAAAAGAACACTGCCATGTCCGGTTTGACTATGAGCGAATATGCAAGAAGGATCATCACGGGTGAAACAATCGTAGCTGCCCCTCCGGCTGATTTGCATATCCTTATCCGCGAAATAAAGAGAGTCGGCAGCAATCTCCATCAGGTTCTTCATAAGCTTAATGTTCTTGGAATTGCTCATGGTCCGGAATTGGATCAATGCGCATCTGAAATCAGTGAAGTTCTTAATCTGATCTACCAGACTTACAGGCCCGGGAAAGGAGACGGCTAATGGCAGTAACATCGATCTGGACAGTTAAATCCCACGTTGGAACTGCGATCAACTATATCATTAACCCTGAGAAGACTACCGCAAAGCCGGAGCTCAGTCCGGAAGCTGTCGCTGCCCGTCAGGCTGTCGGTGATGTTATCGACTACGCCGTTAATCCCGAGAAAACAGAACAAATGATGTATGTTACCGGGATCAACTGCAACCCTGACACTGCCCTGGATGAATTCATGAATACCAAGTGGCACTGGGGTAAGACAGACGGACGGCTCGCTTATCACGGATATCAGTCCTTTCTCGAAGGTGAAGGTGCAATCACTGCAGAACAAGCTCACGAGATCGGAGTGAAGCTGGCGCAGGAAGTATGGGGTGACAGATTTGAGGTTGTTGTTGCAACACACCTTAATACCGATCATTACCACAACCACTTCCTGATCAATTCCGTTTCCTTCATGGATGGATATAAGTACGTCAGAATGAAATCTGATTATGAACAGATGCGAAAAGTCAGTGATCGGTTATGTCGAGAGTATAAGCTCCATGTTGTAGAGAACCCTTCAAACAGCAAGGGCAAATCATATAACGAGTGGATGGCTGAACGAGATGGAAAAACATCTGTCAGAGGAACGATCCGGGAAGACATCGACTATGCTATAAAGCTCTCACGTACTGAGAAACAATTTGCACAGGTCATGAAGGATCTCGGATATGAATTTAAGTTCTTCAAAAAGGATGGTTCCTATCTTGAGCATCCGGGAATTAAACCTCCGGGTGCCAAAAGCTATTTCAGATTCCGTGGTTTGGGTCCTGATTACGATTACGATTCGATCAGAAGGCGTATCATCGAGAACACTACAGTTCCGGGTACGCCTTGTTTAATTGAGAATGACAACAGTCTCTCTTATTCCGAACCTGTAAAAGGGAAAGGACTTCAAGCCACATACCAAAGATACTGTATCAGGCTTTATACCATTATCAGCAGACCAAAGGGTTCCAAGCGTGAGTATATCCCGATGGCTTTAAGAGAAGATATCGCCAAGCTCGACCGTTATATCGAGCAGATGGACTTCCTTTATAAGCATCAGATCGAGGATACACAATCACTGCAAAGCAAAAAAGATGCGCTAGTGTCTGAACTAAAACGCCTTATCGTTGAACGGCGAAAGCTCAATACGATAAAGGAACGCGGAGAAAGACATAACAACGGTCCTCTTATTGCTCAAACCAAGGTCGAGATAAGCCAGGTATCTAGGAAGATCCGAGAACTCAGAAAAGAAATAGCCTTGTGTGATGCCGTAGCTATCAGCTCAGAAAGGGTCCTTGAAGGAGTCAACGCTCCCGACAAGAAGCCTGAAATCGAGCAGCCTAAACCACAGGCAAAGAACAAACACAGGATTTAACATGTCACATATTGCACATTAACGCCTATTATCCGCACTAACAAGCAATATCTGACTTGTTATCAAGACGCCATTCCTAACCGAGTGGCGTTTTTATATGCCCTCATGGGCAAATACTAAAACAAGGAGGAAATAAACCATGGCAATTGAGAATGAGACAGCCGATCAGGTTGTCAGAATGATGCTGCAAGGCAGTGAAGTTATCTTAAGACTCACGGGTGAAGCAGCCTTAAGGATCGCGCCGATGATCTATGCGGCTCTGAAGGATGGTCATACCACTAAAGGTAAGGCAACTCTTTGGGAGTTCTTAAAGTCCGGTAAGGATCAGAAAATGTTCCGCATCCCTGATGAATACCTTAAGGCGTTCACAACGGCTAGTAAAAAGTTCGGGTTCCCGTTCGTTGTCTTAAAGGACAAATCAAGAACAGACGGCCTTACCGACATAATGGTCTACGCTACCGATGCTTCCAAGGTCAGCCGTGTTATCGAGAAGTTCAACCTCATGGTTAAGCAGGCTGAGACTATCAAACCGGAGATCAAGACGGATTCCGGAGAGCTGGTCAAGCCTCTTGGCATGCAGCTCGCGGTCCCGCTGAATCTTATCGACGGAATACCCGATCCTCAGGAACAGGACAAGAGACTCCTGGCAGAAATCCAGAAGTATGCTTCCAAGATGAAAACACACGGTCCGCAGGTCGTTGAACCGGTCGGTCTTATGTGCAAGCCGAACGGCAGATACGAGATCCTTCCCGGTCAGGGTTCAAAGAGACTTATGGCATTAAGGCTTGCGAACTACAAGACTGCGGTAGCCGACATCTCCGTTCCGAAGAAGGAAGGCGTTGAGGTCAGAGCGGAAAATATTGATGAAAGGCCTGCTAAGGAAAGAACGGACGCTCCGAAAACTCCGGATGCACCCGAGCCCGAAAAGACGAATCCGACCAAGGAAGAGGGCCAGACAGTAAACCCTACTATGGCCCGAACGTCACGAGACCCAGCGTCCGGGCAAGACTTCGGGCCGAAATCGAAAAGAGACGAAAGCACGATATCTTTGACTGACGCAGAGATGAGGCCATCAGTTAGGGAGAAACTCGAGAAAGCTAAGGTTGTCGCTGCAGAAAAGCAGGCGGCTAAGCAGCTTTCAAAGATGCTGGATAAGACAGCACCTAAACCGAGGTGATGCTCCATGCGTAAGGTAACAAACAAGTTCTCGACCACAAGGATCGTCTTGTACCTTACGGGTCTCATTCCGGTCATATGGCTTGGACTTAAGTCGGCGCCGTACTTCATAAAGAATGGGCTTGTCGGGATCCTGGAGAATGCCGGAGATATATTTAACAATCCGTTCCATATCACATTAGTTAGGGGTAGCCTTCGGGTTACCCTTATCTTTTGTGTCCTGTATGCGATTGGCATAGGAATATATCTCTCTACCGAAAGGAACTTCAGAAGACGTGAGGAACACGGCTCTGCAAAATGGGGAGAAGCAAGCACCGTCAACAGACGTTATCGTGCTGAACCTCCGGAAGACAACAAGATCCTTACACAAAATGTCAGGATCGGCTTTGATGGTCATGTTCATAAGAGAAACTTGAACGTCCTGGTTGTCGGTGGATCCGGCGCCGGAAAGACCCGTTACTATGCTATGCCGAACATATTACAGGCAACTAAAGACACAAACTTCTCCATGGTGGTTTTGGATCCAAAAGGCAGTACCCTTCGCTCCTGCGGGAATTATCTGGTAAGTCAGGGATATGATGTGCGAATTCTGGATCTGATCGACCTTGACCGAAGCGACTGTTACAACCCGTTCGTGTACCTCGAGAGCGACGATGACATCCAACGTCTTACGACGAACATCATTAAGAATACAACTCCAAAGGGAAGTCAGACTACCGACCCGTTCTGGGATCAGGCATCTGAAATGCTTCTTAAAGCTCTCGTCTTCTACCTCTACTATGAGGCACCGCCATATGAGCAAAACTTCCCCATGGTAATGGAAATGATCCGTGCCGGAGATGTCAGAGAGAATGATGCGGACTATGAATCACCTCTTGATATCCTTTTTGCCGAGCTCGAAGAAAGAGATCCTGAGCATATTGCCCTGAAATACTATAAGGGTTATCACTCGGGCGCTGCTCAGACTTTGAAGTCTATCCAGATTTCTCTTATTGCAAGACTTGAGAAGTTTAACCTTCCATCGCTTGCAGCCATCACGCAGTCAGATGAACTTAGGCTCCGTGAACTCGGTGAAAAGCCTGTTGCACTCTTCGCTCTTATCCCGGACAACGATCAATCCTACAACTTCATTATCGGTATGCTCTATACTCAGCTCTTCCAGCAATTGTACCGTTGTGCCGATTTCGAACACGGCGGAAGACTGCCCTATCACGTTCACTTCATCATGGACGAGTTCGCAAATGTCTGTCTACCGGACTCTTTCGATGCACTCCTGGCAACGATGCGTTCCCGAGAGATCTCCGTAAGCATAATCCTGCAGAACTTGGCTCAGCTAAAGGTCCTGTTTGAAAAGAGATATGAATCCATCATAGGCAACTGTGATGAATTCCTCTATTTAGGCGGCAATGAGCAAAGCACTCACAAGTATGTCAGCGAGCTCTTGGGTAAAGAAACTATCGATACGACTCACTATGACACCAACAGAGGACGAAACGGCAGTTCAACTAAGCATGAACTCCTGCAGGCCAGAGACCTCATGACTCCTGATGAAGTCAGAATGCTCGATAACCAGTACGCAATCCTCTTCATAAGAGGCGAGTATCCGGTCATGGATCTGAAGTATGACCTCATGAAGCATCCGAAGATCAAGTTTACGGAAGATGGCGGCGCAGAACCGTTCATTCACGGCAGGGATACAGAATCCGAAGCGACCATCAGTCTCGTCGGTAATGATCCCGAACTAAGAGGCAAGGCGATCAACATTGAGACCCTCGTCAAAGAACAACACGACTATGAGGTCCTCACACTTGAAGATCTCGAAAAAATCTATCAGACAAAGGAGATTGAACAAAATGAATAAGATCAATTCAAACAACAAAGAAACCGCACTTGCAAAAGAGAAGCAGAAAACAGTGCTGAAGCGCTACCTCATGATTGCTATTACTGTAGCGATCGTTTGTGTAGCAATGGTCCCAGTTGTAGCTGAGAGTGATGCCGAGAAGGCTATCAAGAACATGTCAGACATCATCTTCGGCATCATCAGAGCCATCGGCGTTATCCTCGCAGGTTGGGGCCTTGTTCAGGTAGGTATGAGCTTCCAGAGCCATGATCCGTCCCAGAGATCTCAGGGTTTCCTCTGCCTTGCCGGCGGACTCATCATCGTCTTTGCAAAGTCAATCCTGACTGCAATCGCTCCCGGCGTATTCAGCTGATGTCTTAAGGGGGTGATATTTTGGGTACCGCTGCTTGGTACGAGCTTTATCTAGGACTTCAGTACCTTGGTAATAGGCTCAAAGAAATGTGGGCCCTCCTTACGACTTCACCGCAGAGCTTCAAGGGCGGCGGCATCTGGAACATAATCACGACCATCAATGGCGTCTTGGGCGCAATCGGCACTGCCCTGCTCGTCTTGTTTTTCACCATCGGTGTAATCAAGACTTGCGGTAGCTTTGCTGAGCTCAAGAGGCCTGAGACGGCAGTTAAGGTATTCATCCGTTTTGCTATTTCAAAATTTCTTATCGATAACTGCCTTAAACTCATGGTTAATTTCGTTACGATTGTTCAGAGCATAATAGCAAAAATAACCGCTTCAAGCCCTATCGGCACTGCTCTGGAGTTCTCCATCCCATCAACCGTTCAAAGCAAATTTGAAGGAATCGGCATACTTGACGGTGCTATCCCAGTCTGGGCTGTATGTTTCATCGCACACATTGCATTCATTGTCATCGGTATCGTTCTGCTTCTTACCGTGTACGGACGATTCTTCAGGATCTATATGTACACGGCAATAGCACCGATCCCTTTATCCACTTTGGCAGGCCAGCCTACAGAAAACATCGCTAAAAGCTTTCTTAAGAGCTATGCCGGTGTTTGCATGCAGGGCGTCGTTATCGTCCTTGCCTGCATCATCTTCACAGCTTATGCAGCCTCTATGCCTCAGATAGATACAAATGCTGCTCCTATCACGATGGTTTGGTGCTATGTGAGTGAAATCGGGTTTAACATGCTCGTTTTGCTTGGCCTTGTAAAGGGATCTGACAGGATAATCCACGACATGATGGGTTTGTAAGGAGGAAAACACATGGAAATAAACATAAACAAAGACATTCGCGAATACACCGAAGGAGTCTTCTTCGGACTTAACTTGAGGCAGCTTATTTGTTCCGGACTCGCCGTTGCTTCTGCAGTAGCGGTTTATTTCGGAGCAAGAGGCACTGTGGCAAACGATATGATCACTTATCTTTGCATCGCAGTTGCCGTTCCTTTTGCTGCTATCGGATTCATCAAGTATAACGGCATGCCCATGGAGAAGATCTTCGTGGCATGGCTCAAGGATAACTTCATTTGTCCGAGAAGGCTGACCATTAAGTCCAACAATATCTATAAGGAAGCGCTTAAGGGATATTTCGCCAAAAAGGAAAAGGAGGCAATCAATGCTCAAGAGCATACAGACACTATTGAAGCAGGATAAGGAGATGTTTGTTGTGCCGAGACGGGTCCAGGACCTGATCCCGGTACAGCGCATCTGGCCTGACGGCATCTTTCAGGTCGGACCTAACAAGTTCTCAAAGACTTGGAAGTTCACGGACATCAACTATCAGGTAGCAAGCGAAGAGGACAAGGAGAATATGTTCCTGCTCTATTCTGACGTTCTCAACTCGTTCGACAGTGCTGCCACTACTAAGATCACGGTGAACAACCACAGACTCAACAAGAAGGACTTTGAGGATTCGATCCTCATGCCTATGAAGCACGACGGGCTCGACATGTACCGTGAAGAGTACAACGATATGCTCCTTGAGAAAGCGACCGGAGCTAACGGTATCACCCAAGAGAAGTATATTACCGTATCGATCAACAAGAAAAGCGTTGAAGATGCCAGGACATACTTCGCAAGGACCGGTGCCGATCTTCAGATGCGTCTTTCTTCTTTAGGCAGCAGACTCGAAGATCTGGATGCCGTAGAGAAGCTCCGCATACTCCATGACTTCTATCGTCCCGGTGACGAGATCACCTTTGAGTTTGATATAGCGCAGCGTGCAAAACTCGGTCATGACTTCCGTGACTATATCTGTCCGGATACGATCGAGCGTGGCAACGACTATATCAAGCTTGGCGAGAAGTATGTGAGAGTTATGTTCTTAAAGGATTACGGCAACTATATCAGCGACGATACTATTGCCGAACTTACAGACATGAACAGGAACATGATGCTCTCGATCGATGTTCTCTCCGTTCCGACCGATGAAGCGATCCGCGAAGTCGAGAATAAGCTCTTAGGAGTTGAGACTAACATCACCAACTGGCAGAGAAAGCAGAACCAGAACAACAACTTCTCCGCTGTCATCCCTTACGATATGGAGTTACAGCGCAACAAGACAAAGGAGTTCCTGGCCGATCTTACTACCCGTGACCAGCGCATGATGCTCTGTCTCATAACGCTTGCGATCTCTTCAGATACAAAGGAACAGCTCGATCTTGATACAGAGAGCATTCAGGCCGTTGCTAAAGGCAGGCATTGCCAGATGGCGGTCCTTAAGTGGCAGCAGGCAGACGGATTAAACACTGCCTTGCCTTTCGGTGTCAGAAAGATCGACTGCTTCAGGACTCTTAACACGGAGTCCCTTGCGGTGTTCCTGCCTTTTAAGACTCAGGAGATCATGGACAAAGGCGGCATCTACTATGGTGAGAACGCTATTTCCCATAACCTCATTATGTGCAACAAGGAAAACCTCTTGAACCAGTCAGCCTTCCTTTTGGGCGTGCCCGGTTCCGGTAAATCCTTCTCAGCCAAGGAACTCATAACATTCCTTATGCTGAACACGGATGATGATATCCTGATCTGCGATCCTGAGGGCGAGTATGCCCCGCTTGTAGAAGCAATGGGGCCTGAGATGGGCTCGGTTATCCGAGTATCAGCCGGCGGACGTGACCGTTTGAACGCAATGTATATGGTCGACGGCTATGGTGAGAACGATCCTATTGTCGTTAAGTCCCAGTTCATTATGTCTCTTGTCGAGCAGATCGATAAGAAAGGCGTCGGGCCACAGCAGAAGTCAATTATCGACAGATGCGCTGCAGCTGTTTACCGTGATGCGGAAAGAAGCAAGTCTTCTGGCGGTGCTACCCCTACCCTGTGCACTTTCCGTGAGAAGCTCCTTGAGCAGCCGGAGCGTGAAGCTAAACAGATAGCATTATCGCTCGAGCTCTTTACCACCGGTTCATTGGATATCTTCGGGCGTGAGAGCAATGTTGATATGGATAAGCGTGTTGTCGTTTTCGACATTCATGGCTTAGGCAGCCAGCTTAAGCCCACGGGACTCCTGGTCATAACAGACACTATGCTTAACCGAGTAACCCTTAATTGGAAGAAAGGTAAGCGTACACATGTCTTTATCGACGAGTTCCATGTCGTTTTCGAAAATGAGTTCTCAGCGCAGTTCTTCAACTCAGCTTGGAGACAGTTCCGTAAGAGAAACGCCTATCCTACTGCCATCACGCAGAATGTTGAGTATCTTTTGGATTCCGTCCAGGCATCTACGATGCTTTCGAATTCAGAGTTCGTAATTATGCTCAATCAGGCTGCTTCCGATAGAGCTAAGCTTGCAAAGCTCCTTAACATCTCCGAGATCCAGATGCGCTATATCACTAATGCGCCTGCAGGATCGGGGCTTATCAAGTACGGCTCAGCACTTGTCCCTTTTGTTAATAAGTTCAACAGGGACACTAAACTCTATCAGCTCATGACGACCCGTCCGGGAGAAGGACAGTTTGCAAATGGCTGATTTTCGCCCCTGCAGGTTATATCCGGCAGGGGCTTTTTTCATTTATCAACAGCAAAGGAGTAAAGTGATATGCCACAAATAAGCAAAGTGGAACGCGATCACGATATTAAGCAGGTATCGCGTTTGGAAGACTTAAAGCCTGCAACGGAGAAATCCGTATCAAGGGCAACACCTCAGATTAGAGGCAAGCCTCAAATAAATGAAACACAGCAAAACCTTCAGACCTCAGTAAATGCTGCAAGAAGAGCTAGTATTGCAGCTATTAGGCATGCCAAAACCATTTCTGAAAGTTCTGATAAGAACGAAGATCAGGAAGCTATCGATAAGATGGAGGTCTCTGCCCGGAATGCTGCGGCCGATGCAGCCAAGGCTGCCCTTGATACCAAGGATTCGATCAAACGGCAGATAAGGAAGAAAAGACCAGATATCAAGAACACCAAGGATATCAAGTCAAATGTCAGGACCATTCATAAGGCTGACAGAACCATCAAGAGTGCAACTGAAGCAACACAGCTCGCAGTCAAAACTGCTACTCAAGCATCCAAAGAAGCTGCTATTGCTTCGACAAAGGTTGCTACTGAAAGAAAAGCTGAACGTTTGGCTAAGAAGACCGCCGAGTGGGTCAAGAAGATCGTCAAAGGCATAGTTGATGCTATAAAGCGTCTCTGTGCCGCGTTAGGCGCCGCTTCGGTCCCTTTAGTGCTGATATTGGTACTTGCTGCCTCTATAGCAGCTCTGGTTGCCTCAGCTTTCGGTATATTCTTCGCCGGAGATAAAACAAACACTGCTTCAAGACCGCTTAAGGAAGTTGTCCTGGAAATCAATTCGGAATATACGAGTAAGATCGAAGGAATCAAGACATCTACCCCTCATGATGAGCTCGTAATGGAAGGATATCAAGCCTCCTGGCCAGATGTTCTCTCAGTCTATGCCGTATATGTCACGACAAAGACTGACGGCGCAACTGATGTGGTCCACATTTCTGATAAACACATAAAGATACTTAAGGATATCTTCTGGCAAATGAATACGATAACCTCTTCTACCAAGAAGGTTACGGAAACCAAGAAAGTACCGGATCTGGATGACAAAGGTGTTCAGAAGAAAGACAAGGACGGCAATCTTCTATATAAGGAAGAGAAAGTAACCAAAACAATCCTGACTATCTCAATCAACCACAAAACAGCTGCACAAGAAGCCACAACGCTCCATTTCAACGCTCAACAGTTGGCTCAATTAAATGAACTTCTGGATGTTAAGAATGCATCTTTGTGGGCGGAAATCCTTAGAGGTGTGGGCTTAGGCTCCAATGAGCTCGTTAACCTTGCTCTTTCTCAGATAGGCAACAAAGGTGGAGAAAAGTATTGGAGATGGGCTGGACTTAGCAGTCGATGCGAATGGTGTGCCCTTTTCGTATCGTGGTGCGGTGATAAGACCGGCTTACGCGCTGCAGGACAGATCCCATATTTCTCTTTTGTCTCTGATGGAGTCTCTTTCTATAAGAAAAAAGGTAAATGGATTGATGGCTCAGAAGTCAACACTTCCAACTATGACAAGCTCATTCAGCCCGGTATGATCATATTCTTTGACTGGGAACCTGATGGAAAGCCAAATCATGTCGGAATAGTCACAAAAGTCGAAAATGGGCGTATATATACTGTTGAAGGTAATAGTAGTGATGCTGTAAGAGAAAAGAATTATGCGGCGAATAGTAGTCACATATATGGATTTGGCATAGTCGGATGATGAGTCACTAAAAGTTTACAAACAGCCTCAGACCGCCTATCTTGGTGGTCTGGGGGCTTTTTCCCCGACAGACAAATTTTCATATCAAAAGAAAACGACTTCATTTGAAATCTTTATTATATAATTAAAAAATGGGTATTGATTTGCTGGATTATTGGCAATGTGTCCCAATAATAGCCTGTGGCAGGCGCTATAATTAACTAATAAATTAAGGACGGAGCAACTAGTACAATGATATTGATAAATATACAAGATGATATCATAAAACTTCAATCAATGGGGTTACTTGACAAAATACTAGTTGATAGAACTACTCAAAAAAACATAATGTGGGCAACTGATGCCTATGATTACTTAGGAAATGCTTATAGTAGAAATGAGCAAATCCTTTCTTCCCTTATAACCAACGAAAATATTGGAATAATAAAATCTCGAGCTCGTAAGGCTTTTGAACAACAGAGCAAAAGAACTCGTCAACGTGCTGAAGTTTTTACACCTTTATGGGTATGTAATCTTATGAATAATAGTGTTGATGATCAGTGGTTTGGTCGAAACAATGTGTTCAATATTGATGGAATTCCAACTAATCAGGTAGTTTTTGATAATGGTTTATCATGGGAAGAATATGTGTATTCAAAGCGATTGGAAATTACTTGTGGAGAAGCGCCATACCTCGTTAGCAGATACGATGTTGCAACCGGAGAGATTATTTCCATCACGGACAGAATTGGTATGCTCGACAGAAAAATACGTGTAGTAACAGAGAATACCAACACATATGAAGATTGGATTGCATGGGTTATTAAAGCATTTCAGTCTACATATGGATACGAATTTCAAGGCGACAATCTTTTAATTGCTCGAGTAAATCTCATGATGACTTTTATTGAATACTGTGAGAACACTTGGCATAGAATGCCTGATATCAAAGATCTTCGAACTGTTGCCAAAATAATAACTTGGAATATCTGGCAAATGGATGGTATTACCGGAACGATTCCATTTAAAAAAGCGAAAGAACAGGATAAGCAATTAGACTTTTTCTCTTTAATGGGAATGGATTCTGAACCACATGAATCTGAAGAGAACACCCAGCCACTGTGTAGAATATTTGATTGGAGAAGCAACAAATCGCTTACTTTTTGGGAAAAGGAGGAATAAAAGCAGTGAAGGAAATAAAGGAATTAGATAAAATAATCATTGGAAGAGTTGAACCTCACATATATGCTTTCATTACTGAAACTATACCTAATTATTTAAAAGTTGGTGATACATATCGCTCTGTAAATGTTCGCCTTGAGGAGTGGAAAGCATACTTCCCTAACCTCATACATATTTATGATACCGTTGCTAAAGTTGATAATGACGTTTATTTTCGTGATTTTGCTGTTCATCAATTTTTGGAAAATGATAAAAAGAAGAAGCGTTTGAAGAAAGAAGATATTCCTTCAGATTGTTATTACTCTCGAGAGTTTTTTAGTGATTCTTCTTCAGAAGATGTCAAAGAAGCAATAAAAGATATAACGACCGACTATGTTTTAAACACGGGAAAGTATACCTTCTACAATGCTGATTCAAAATTGCCGGAAACGCTAACCTTTGAAAGGACAGAAAATTATGAGCCTCGTCCTATACAAAAACAAACAATTGACAATATAGTTAATGCCGTAAACAAAGGTAGAAACAATCTGCTAATGTATGCTGTTATGCGTTTTGGTAAATCATTTACTTCTATGTGTGCAGCGGTCGAATTAAAAGCCAAGCTAGTTGTTATTGTTTCTGCAAAAGCAGATGTAGAGAGGGAGTGGCAAAAAACGATTCAGAGTCATGCATATTTTTCAGAGTATGTATTTCTGAACAGTAAAGCCTTAAGAGATGATAATAATATCATTCACAGAACTATTAAGGATAATAAAAAAGTTGCCATCTTTTTAACTCTTCAAGATCTTAGTGGAACGGGTATTAAAGAAAAACATAAGGAATTATTTGGAAGTGTCATAGATCTTGTAATTGTTGACGAAACACATTTTGGTGCACGAGCTGATAAGTACGGAATGGTTTTAACCAATCTAAGCAAGGAGGAACTCAAGGCCGCTAAACATCCCAAAGATAAAGATGATTTTATTGATGTAACTGAAGCTGACAGTGTTATTGAAAAGAGTCTCAATGCAAAAACAAAATTACATTTATCTGGAACACCCTATCGAATATTGATGGGTAGTGAATTTACTAAAGATGATATAGTCGCTTTTTACCAATTTACAGACATTGCACGAGAACAAGCCAAATGGGATTCAGAACATGCATTGGATGATGATGTAAAAGAATGGGATAATCCATATTATGGGTTTCCTCAAATGATAAGGTTCGCTTTTAACCCTAACAAATCTTGTAGAGAACGTTTACAGGAATTAAGAGAACGTGGTGTTTCGTTTGCTTTCTCTGCCTTATTAAAGCCAAAGTCTATCAAGAAAGACCCTGAAGAAAAGTATAAGGAGTTTGAATATAGTTCTGAGGTGCTTGATCTTCTAAGTGTAATTGATGGAAGTAAGAAAGATGATGAAGTACTTGGTTTTTTAAACTATGACAAAATCAAAGAAGGAAATATGTGTCGCCACATAGTTATGGTGTTACCGTATTGCGCTTCTTGTGACGCTATGGAAAAGCTTATCAATGATAACAAGGATAGTTTTAAGAATCTTAATGAATATGAGATTATCAATATTTCCGGCTTAGATACGCCTAAAACGTTAAACACCCCACAGAAGATTAAGAGTTGCATTAGTAAAAATGAGAATGACGGCAAGAAAACAATTACATTAACCGTAAATAGAATGTTGACTGGAAGCACAGTGGAGGAGTGGGACACTATGCTTTATTTAAAAGACACAGCATCCCCTCAAGAATACGATCAAGCTATCTATCGCCTTCAGAATCAATATATTAAGAAATACCTAGATGATGATGGGAACATAATAAAATATAATATGAAACCTCAAACATTGTTGGTGGATTTCATGCCTGCACGTATGTTTTATATGCAGGAACAGAAGTCTCAAATCTATAACGTAAATGTTGACAAAGCTGGTAATAGTAAATTAGATGAACGAATAAAGGAGGAATTGCGTATTTCTCCTATTATAGTTATGAACCATGAGAAAATGGGCATGGTTGAATCTGTCGATATTTTGAATGCCGTAAGCGAGTATTCAAAGTCAAGAGGAGTTGCTGAGGAAACTCTCGATATTCCAGTAGATCTATCACTACTTAATATTGATATGATTAAAACAGCTATTGAAAAGGAGAATGAGATCGGTTCGAAGTCTGGATTTACAATAAAAGGGACTACTGGTGATGAGACCGATATTGATATTCCTGATCCCGATCCTGAGTCCAATTCAAACTCAGATAATGATGAAAACGAAGCTGGAAACAGTACAGGACCTGATGAAGGAAATAAATCGGCGGATAAAGCTAATCAATCTAAAGATCCTGTAAAACAAATGCGTTCGTATTATGCTAGGATACTTTTCTTTGCTTTTCTTACCAAGGATCGTGTAATCTCTCTTGAGGATATAATTTCTAAAATTGATTCAGCAGATAATCTAAGAATAGCCAAACATGTTGGCATTAGTAAATCTGTTCTCAAATGTATGCTTCAGAATATGAATAAGTTTGATTTAAGCAAACTTGATTACAAAATACATAATCTAAGCAAGCTCTCTAATGACGATTCAGTTGATCCTTATGAACGGGCAAGCGTTGCTGTTCGCAAATTCGGCAAACTTGGTGAATCAGAAGTAATCACGCCAAGTTCGATATGTGACAAAATGATTTGCTTGATACCTAATAACATTTTTATTGACATGACCAAAAACGGTCACAAAATACTTGACATCTCGGGTAAAGCAGGCGAATTTGCTTTGTCAATTTATAAGAAGGCATCTGAAGCAGGTGTTCCGTATGACATTATACAAAATTTGATTTATACAATCCCAACTTCTGGAATAACATACGAGTTTACTCGACTAGTATATGAGATCTTAAATTTAAACACTGACAACATCTCAGAAAGGCTTTTTGCCTATGATCTCTTTGATTCAAACAGAACAACCGGTAAACCAGATTTCCCTTTGCTATGTTCAATACTTACCCAGAACAAAAGGTTTTCGAACATTTCAATTTATGATGAAATTAATGAAGGAGATGAAAAAATGAAATTTGACGTAGTAATAGGAAATCCTCCATATCAGGAAAATGTAAGCTCAAGTAAGGATAATGACTCTCTTGGCAAACAATTATTTCCTTCATTTATTGAACTTTCATTTAATCTGGCTGAAAAATATTGTTCCCTGATTACACCTTCAAGGTGGTTCACCGGCGATGCTCAGGACAAGTCTTTCCTCAAATTGCGAGCTTTCCTAAGAGAAAACAATTATATAGAGAAAATGTTCATTTATCCTACAACCGATGATGTCTTCAAAGGGGTCGTAATTAAAGGTGGCGTCAACTTCTTCTTAGCAAATAAGAATCATTCAGGGAATGTTGAATTCCATACATTTAAAGGTGGTATAGAAACTGTTGAGAAGAGGGCTTTGTTTGAAGCGGGATATGATATAGTATTTCGTTCACAAATCGAAAAGCTCATTGTTCAGAAAGCTATAGGTGGAGGTAAAGAATCATTATTCAGTATTACAACAGGTAGAAATGCATTTGGCATCATTGGAAAACCTGACAGTTTAAAAAAGCAAACATCATCTGTAAAGAATAAGTCATCTGTCGTTGTTCACTGCAAAAATGGTGAAATAAGATATATTGATAAGGATAAAGTTAATAAGAATCCTGAAATAATGAATAATTATAAAGTGTTCATTTCAAAATCTGCAGGTGATCCTGATACAGACTCTAAAGTAATCGGTGTTCCTTTTGTTGGAGAAAAGAATACAGTATGTACGGATACATTTTTCCCTATCGGCTGCTTTAGTAGCCCGGAAGAAGCAGAAAACCTGTGTAAATATATCAAAACGAAATTCGTTCGTTTTCTTGTGAATGTTTTAAAATCATCGCAAAATGTAACGCAGATTGTTTATCGTTTTGTGCCTATGCAAGATTTTACAAATAATTCGGATATTAATTGGTCTGAAAGTATTGATTCCATATCGAGTCAATTGTATTCTAAATATGGTTTACTTGATGATGAAATTGACATTATCGAGACACAAATAAGTTCCATTGAATAATGGAAATGGTACCAAGTATTGTTTTAAATCTACACAAGAAGCCGAGATTATTTCTCGGCTT
>Ga0326512_10001161_pt1 | contig 21113 bp, 17 predicted proteins | sample 1_2617_0518_D_FD_203652 | JGI IMG/M metagenome (GOLD analysis project Ga0326512, IMG submission 203652) | Bovine rumen microbial communities from UC Davis, California, United States - 1_2617_0518 | ecosystem: Host-associated > Mammals > Digestive system > Stomach > Rumen | place: USA... | reverse complement strand
TTATTACAAACATGATAGATGATCCTGATGTCATTGATGCAAAGAAAGAGTTTACCTTTGTCAATGGTCTAGATAAGCTGATTGAAGACTATATAGCTTTACGTGCAAAGTATGCTAAGAAGTCTGTTGAGGACGAAGAAACAGCTATAAAACACAGTGCTATTATAGAACAAGCCTACACTGAGGAAAATGCAGACGATAACAAATGAAATGATTGATGCAGCACGAGAATATATATTAAATCGTGTTGACGCAGAGCAGAGTTATTCCAGGAACATAGAAAAGTTTCTGGACTCAGCCACTGTCGTTATCCTTGATATAATGTCACAGTATAAGTTACCTCCAATGATGCTTACATTTAATAATCCGATGATATCCCCTAGGATACAGGCAATTTTGGACGAGCTTATAGCTGAGATTATCAGCATAATAGATGACCTATCTGTAGATAATCGCAAAGAACGCAAAAAGGATATTCTTTCTTATGTACATGAAGAGAAAAACGGTAACACAGTAGATAATCTTACAGAAGAATATGTTTCACACTTCAAGAAGGAATTAGAAGTAGGTATTGTAGCCGGGCTTATCCTAGGCAAGAAGAAAGAAGATATTCTGAAAGCTATAAGAAATTACCGTGATAATCCATGGGATAATCCTTATGTCAAGTCTGCACAAAAGGATAATAAAGGTGTTTTTGCTGTAGATTTTAATAAGCCTCACTATGGTCATGGAGTACCAACAGCGAGCAAGAAAGCATTAGAACGCATGGGCACTTATGTTATTGCGGATGCCTGGATGGAGGACCAGTACGAACAGAATAAGAATAAACACAAATGGTATAAGGTGGAGCGTGGATCCAGCTACCCATGTGATTTGTGTGATTCGTATGTAGGTGTACACCCTATCAGTGACAGATACGCAATTCCTCCTTATCATCAAAATTGTTGTTGTTTTGTAATATATTTTTAATATTTAAAATATGGAATTTTCTCAATTAAACAAAATCCTTAAAGAAAAGGCAGTATCGCTAGGAATCTGCAAAAAGTTCTATAGAGAATGGACCGATAATGTAAATATCGATATATTATTGGACATGTATGTTAGAGGTTTGGACTTCTGTATTGATAACGATTATCCAAACATTGATTTTATCCGTGAAAATATATCTTTAGATGATCTCCATCGTCATAACATTTTCCTGGACGAACACATTGAAATGGATAATGCATTCAGTGGAACCTATATTCTATTAGGCAATTGTACTGGTTATATGAATTTCGGACTATTCAGCGCTGCAACTATCCATGTAAGACATAATAGCAATATTACATTACGCTCTACAGAAGGTTCAATTGTGAATGCTTTTCAGTATGAGAATAGTACTATAAAGATAGAGAAGGACTATAGCTCTACAGGAAAAGTATACGATAAGTCTGAAGGTTTATAAAAATAAAAGGGAGGTAGTTTATAGCAACCTCCCTATCTGTTTTTTCTACACCAAATCTATTTATTGATATATAAAAAAGCAAGTGTTATAACATACAAAAGCTACTCAGTTTGTTTTCTTAATTGTGTGAGTCTATCCATGCTATCCTCTAGTTTATGTTCTTTAAGTAATCTATCCCACTCTGCATTAGTATCATATCCTGTTAACTCACTTGCAGTCTGTTTTGACAAGATACCGGCTCCAACAGATTGTACTAAGTTATTAATAAGCTCTGCTGTATTCTCTGTTACGTAAGGAATAATCCAGCCAAAAATGTGTGAGGACAATTCTACCCCCTTTGTAACCTTTCCTAGTTCGATACCATAACCTTCGCAGAACAACGTTTTCATATCATCAATAGCTTTTTTATATTCCTTTGCTTCCAACTTTGCCTTTTCCAGGTTAGGAGAATAAAGTAACTTAATTGCTGCTGCTGGTGTATCGCCTGACTTTAATTCAGGTGGTTCTATGATATACGAGCCCCTGAAACATTCTTTGAACAGCCTATTTACATAGTTTTGGAAATATTCATTAGAGCTATTCTTTTCGAGCAGTGAAACACTATCATCTTTGCCCATTGTGAAAGCACGGACACGGCCTAGAGGATCACCCTTTATTGAAACATCATCACCCTTCATAACATATGCATCATTAGCTGTAGACGCACATGCCTTAGCCCAATAAGATAGAGCAACTTCGATTTGTTCTATAAGCGGCTGTACTTTACCCCAACATGGATTACTATCAGAACTTCTCATATATACAACAGGAACCCTATTAAAGCCATGTCGCATAGGTTCATTTACCATTTCATAGCCATCAAGGCCCAATATATCTTTTATCCTATTATAAGTACCAGCTAGACCATAAACAGACTTCTTGTAGCGAGTCATATATGTTTTATCCCATACCTCGACATACTCTGTAACTTCAATACCATTTTCATCATAATCTTTATACTTTCTGGCGAAATAATCCATTTCTCCACTAAAATCATAGTGAGGGAATAAAATATCACCATTAAGGAATGAAAGATTACGTGTACCAAGCTTTCCTCTGTTCATGAAGTAGACTATAGCACCATCAGCAGTGATATGAACAGACTTTGCCAAATAATAGAATGCTATATCCATATTCTTCTCCAGCCAGCCCTTTTGGAACTGTAGGAAGCGATTTTGAAGCTCTTCTGAAACAACACTATCATTTAGCTCGAAATGGATATCATTACCACATAGATGCACTAATCTTTGTACAGTGATAACATCTTGCAAAGGCACCTGGACACGAAAAGTCTCTTCACGATACATTGTCTCATACTTTTCTCCATTCTCATCTATCACCTCGCCATAACCGTAACTTTCGGGAAAGAAAAGCTCGTTCATAATTCGGTGGGCAGACGGAGTAAATTCCTCTACATAATCCGTTTGAGTCATTACCCTACCAAACAACCTTTTTTCTCGATACACCATTGTATCTACAGGTTGAATACGTTCACCGTTAACGTACAGACCACTATTCATAAGTCTGTAAAAAGGTTTTTTCCTTAAATAATCTTTTACTAACATAATTAATATGAATTAATAACGGGTATTCCAACGGGTTTTTCCCGTTACCAACCCATGTTTGTTACCCTATAACCAATTCCATAAGCATGTCTCTGTCTTCTATTAGCGCTACCAGTAAGCAGACCTAGATTTTTTGGTTGTGAATGCCGTTTTCCTTTTATGTTAAAAATCTCTCTGATAGTAGCACCTTCTATAAAGTCTGGAGACCTATGGATAAGTTTTTTCATCTGTTTTTGCTTGTCGATAACACGACTAGGATCATCTTCCCTGAAACGAATACATCTTCTCTCTTCATTAAGAATTTCTTTCAGAGTTTTGTTTTTATATCCTTTACCACTATATTTTCGTTCAAGCAAAGAGCTATCTATAGAATATGTGCCATCTTTAATATGATCGGCAAACAATGTAAATGCTTGCGCTTTCAAATTGTAGTATATTCCTTTGTATTTTTTGTCAACAGCTTCTTTCGCATTAAAAGGAAGTGCTTTTCTAAAATAGCCTTTAAAAACATGGCCGACACCTAATAAGTCATATGCAAAGTTTTCTTCCCGTACTCTCCATCTTTCAAGCAAGTTTCTTGCGAAATTAACCGTATCTTGTGCGTCCTTAGAGCATACTTCTATATCAGCAATATGATTACCAATCCATAGCCAAAATACGCACTTATCTCCACCATCAAACGCTGCATCACATGTAATGTATCTTGTTTTATCATTAACCTGTTCAGCATTGCTATAGAAGCGCTCCATGTGTTCAGTTTTAATGATATCATCTCCTACAGCCTTATATTTCCAGTTTCCATCTAAGAACCTTGCTCGCACTTCTTCTGGCTGTGACATCAAGTTAGCAAGATAGCTAGGGTCGCTAGACATCAATGCATCATTTTCAGATAATTTTGCCTGCACGAATGTAACCGATTTAATAAGCAAATCTTTTGGCGAACCATATTGTTCGAATTCAGGCTTCCAGTGCTGCATGAGCGTACTCTTACACTTCTCAAAGACTTCTTCCCTAGTATCTCCCCAAACTATTTGTGACACATCATTGCCGTCCATAAAACAGTATCTTACTACACCATCACGCTCTGGTATTGGTAAACCTGTTTCCTGATCTATCCACCATTCTATCAGTCTAGCTACCCAGCTATCAGGATCAGGGTTACATGTGCCTACAATTCTATTGCGTATTCCGTAAGCATTACGATTACTCATCGTTAAGACTTTAAATTTTGAATATGAGATTTGTGTAACCTCGTCAATGCCAATATAAGAATACTGCTTACCCTGGTATCTATCGTGAAAGTCAGACTCATCCATATCATGGAATGAAAATGTAAGCCAACCTCCATTGTTAAAATTCCAGGTCATATCGTTTTTAGCGCGGTTGTATGTTCCTATAGTCTTATAGAAGTCATTAGAAGTATCTATGATATCCGAAAGGTCATCAAGTTCCTTACGGAAGATAATAGCTCTAAAGTTAGGATTATTATAATCATACAAACCATTAAAGATTAGAGCAGCAGATTTACCTCCACCGCGGCCACCACCAACAATACTGATGTCGGCATCTGATGCAAGCATTCTTGACTGTCCTCCAGATTGTGCAGCAACAATATGCGGATTATGAGTACGTTTCCATTCGGTCCTTATTTTATCGACATCATTTTCGCTGATTATCCGAAGATTTAATTCGTGAAAAGTCTGCTCTAACTTTTTATTTATACCATTTAGTTTTATGTTCATTATCCTAAATACATATCCTTACATGCAAATATAGCAATAAAAGGCTATTTTCTACAATATTTTAGAAAATAAATACAATTTTATTTGCATTATAATTAAAATAATTGTATATTCGCAACAAACAAAGATTGTATTTAGGATAACATTATATTATTTTGATTAATCCGTGAGGAAACAGCTGATTTAGGATAACATTAACTATATATATATTATGGAAACAGAAAAAATCGTTTCTACCGTTCAAGAGAAAGTCGGAAACACCGATTTATCCTCAAAAACAATCCAAACAATCGTAGAAAACTTCCCTGTAGCAGGTGAAGAGCCAGATGATGCGTACTTTGATAAAGTTGCAGGTATTGTCAAATCTTTGCAAGGACAGTTTAATCACGATTTTTCAACAAAGTTTGCAGAAGCAAAGAAAAACTTTAAGCTCGATGCGGACACAATCAAGACTATGAGTCAGGAGCAACTTGCCGAAATTAAGACTTTATTAAAAGGTGAAGGACATGAAGATCATAGTTCGGACAAGGAGCTGGAAGCACTAAAGCAAACTGTGCAGCAATTAACAGAACGTGCAAATAATGCAGAAAAGGCAAAGGCACAAGAAGAAATTCTTAGAAATGTTAAAGCTGCCATGAAAGCCAAAGGTGCTGAAGACGAATATGTCTTAAACAACACTCTTAAAGGTGTGGTATTCGCTACAGATAAGTCGGTTGATGAATTGACCGAAGAATATCTTAAAAAGTACGATACAGAGTACAAAGAGTGCCGTGGAGAAGGTGCAACACCCCGTGTATCATCTTCTGGTGATAGAAGTGGTAAACACAGCGTAGCTGATGCATTCTTTGCACGTAAAGCCAAAAAAGAGGGTTGGGGTAAATAAAAAATGTTTAACTCTTTAAAATTATCAGATTATGGCATTTGGTAATACTTTCGGTTCAAAAACACTTTCTGTAGGTCATAGCCGTAAGGTATGGCGAGAAGTGAAGGACCAGTTCCCAGTAGGTGGTGTAATCACTGATTTAACTGGTTTTATGACGAATGGTGTAGGTAAGATCCCTGCTGGTACTCCATGCAAGTGGGAAGATTTGGGTGGTAATGGTGGTAAAGTTGTAACCGTATACACAAAGACTCAGATTACTTCTGCCGAGGATGTTTCTACACTTGGTATTAATGGTTTCACTCTATGTGATATTCAGATTGAGGAAGGTGTGGCAAAAGGCACCGCTACAGTTATTTATGCTGGCGAGATCTATTCTTACATGCTCGATGCAGAAGTTCTCCCAATTGTTAAAGGAATAGCTGCTCTTTCTGAAATCAAGTTTGTTAGCTAATTAAAAGAAAGGTTTAGATTATGAATACTACTCCATTATCACTTTTTACCGTTTTTGATAACGGTCTTGGTGGTTTGACTTGGCAAGAGTGGGTTGACCGTTATGAGGAAAAGTTCAACGAGCTTAACGTAGACGGTTTCTCTTTCGCTCCAACAAGTATCAACTACACTTTTGCACAGCTTATTGCTTCTGTTGGTGCAACAGCGCTCCCTACTTGGGTTGATCCTGAGTCTCCTGGCTATGAGGCTGCACTGAAGTCTATCAGTGGCCGTACAGGTAATATCCCTACAGCAAAGCGTTATTACCGTTTTAACCGCACTATTATCAACGAACAGCTGCAATTGTTGAGCCGTGTTGGTAATGCTGCTCTAACTCCTGAGATGCAGGACATTTTCATGGGGTTGGTAGACGAAGGTACAGACGGCTTGATACAGTCTTATCGCAATGCACTGACTCATATCCGTCATCGTGTAATCTCAACAGGTAAGTTTGATATCAACTCAGTAAACAATCCTCGTGGTCTACAGGGCATTTCTATTGAATTCGGTGTAGCAGCACCAGACGAATTGACTGGTACAAAACGTTGGTTTACCGCAGCAGACCACAGTGCAGAAGGTTCTGCTTCCGACCCAATTCAATACATGAAGGACCGTGTTAAGTATATCCGTAGAACAAAGCACTATGTTGGTGGTTTGAAAATGGAAATCGGACGTGACCTCTGGGAAGATTTGCTGACTCATAGCAAAGTAATTGCCAAACTAGCAGCTTACTTCTACCCTAACGCTTCTAGTCCTGAAATTGCAGCTAACAATGTTAAGGTTATGGACGATTCTGCATTTATGGAAGCTATTCGTAAGATGATTAAGGTTGATGAAATTGTTGTTCGTGAGACTTATGCTTACGTTGATGCTCCTGGTACTGATGAGAATGGAGATCCAGATTTGATTACTACCCGTGTAGATAACTTCGATCCTCAGAATATCGTGTTCTTGCCTACAGGTAATCTTGGTAATATCCAGGGTGTTGCACCATTGGCTATTGGTTACGAACAGGACAAGGTTGCTCGATTCGATGGAGACCGTTTGTTGCTTACTCAGAGAGCTAATCCAAAGACGCACTCTGTATACATTGAGTCTGAGTTTGCTCAGCTGTGTGTTCCTAGCGTACCACAGTGGATATTCGTAAGCAAGGTATCAGCTTAAAATAGGAAACTTATGTCAGACGTTTTGACCATAAGCAGTGTATTGAAAGGAGTTTCGCCATTAATTACGGTGGCGGGGCTCCAAACAATACTTGCAAAAAGAGGTTTAACAGGTGATGAAGAATATGCAGCGTTACCCGAGAAAGACCGAGATTTAGCAGAAGGAACGGCCTACTATTGGTTAAGCAATTTGCCTACAAGCGGTGGAACCTCAAAAGTTCAGGATGGAGGTTGGGCTAAGTCAGAAGGTGGCTGGCAAGTTTCAAGCGCCAATATTGCTGAATGGAAAGCAAAGTACAACGCATTATTTGACAAGTGGAATGAACCTCGTTTAACGAGTGGAATTCGGCTAATCAACTTTTGATATGGTAGAGTTTAAAAGATTTCCTCATACTTGCACAATCTATTCATTAAGCGAAGATGATTCCTTTAGTGATGGAGAAAGAGTTATCGTTTGGGAAGGTGTTTGCCGCAAAGAACGCAATACGTCTATAAGAGCTTTTAAGCAGGACGAAGTCTATAAAGGCGATTATCGTATTCAGCTAGGACAAATAGATCCTGACACTGGCGAGGAATATGGTGCAATAGTAGAAGGTATTAAGGCCGGTATGTTTGTTGATTGCACAGACTGTCAAGATACTTTCGTTAAAATGCCTATCTCAGATGCTTATGTAGGAAATTTAGGAACAAGTGTTTATTGTGATAAAGCTAAGAATTAATGTCTACAAATACTTATCATAGGAAAGAAGTACTGCAAAGTATATTCAAAAAAGTAAAGGAAGCTGGAATAGCAAATGTCTTTGTGACTAACAGACCAGCAGCCTCTACAGTACAAATGGATACATTTGCTGTGGTTCGTATGGGTAGCATTATTCCTTATTCTCGCATAGAACACTTTACAGACTTTACTATATCTATTTTTGCTAAGGACAGTAATGTAGAGAAAACAAATATACTAGAAAGCTTAACTGATAATGTTATGTCTTTGTTTCCTTTGCGTGAACCTGGGCTATACCGTTGCAATAACGAGCCTCTTTTACTTGCTTGCAAAGCTGATGATATAGGTTATCATAGTATTATAATTTCTTTTAGGTTAATAATTAAAAAATAAACGAATATGGCTAATATATCAATTACAACCACACTAGAAAGTTTGCATGAGCTTATCTCAAAGATGGCAAATGTCTACTATATCAGTACTCCAAATCAGGCTCTCTCAGCTATTACTACTTTTGATATGGAGCTTCCTGTTTTGGCTGACGGCCTTACTTTTGATACTGGAGCTCCAACAGTAAACCGAGTAAAGCTTACAGAAGGTAGAACATGGAAGACTGGAGCTCAGCAGGGTGATGCAGATATTAGCATGCAGGTAAGCTCTATCGCTGGTCCTGTATCAGATTTATTCTTTGAAAGTGGTTCATCAGCAGCAGTTATTTCTGGTGCCATCGGTGGCTATAAGTATTCAGGTAAGGGCTATTCTCTTACTCCGAAGAAGGTAACCGGTGCTCTGTTCATGCAATCAGATGATAAGACATCAGCTATCTATCTCCCTAATGTGGAAATGTTTGCTTCATTTAATGGTTCAGGTGGTGATGATACCACTGGTTACTATAATGTTGCTATCACTCCGCTGAAGGATACAAATGGTAATGAATTCTATCCACTTGTTGGCTCAGCAGCAACAGAAGGATAATTTTTTTGTTTCATAGTTGATTTTGGGGCGGCGGCAATTTAGCCGTTGCCCTTTTTATTTAAATTACACTACTTATGGTAAAAACTTTAAAAGAACCTACATTAGAGGAAAAACGAGAGTTACGATCTATAGAGCTCAACCAAAAAGATTATGTTACAGTACGAGGTCATAAATGGGGCTATAGATGGACTAGACGTGAAGCCTGCAACAAGGTTACTGATATATTACAGGCAAAGGTAAAGGATGAAAAGAGAAAATACGTTGATGAGAGCAAAGTAACATGTAAGAGTGCTGCTGCTTTTAGATTAAATGGTTACTTCATGATAAAACTATTCTACTGGTTCCTTTGGCGCTGGTATTACTATGTTCGGGAATATGGTGATTTTGAATTGCAGCCATTTATCGAATTGGCTCAAAAAAAAACTCCGCAAGACGAATACTACGCAGTTACCATATCTCTGATAGGATTCCAAACCGCAAACATGATGAAAAGTCGGGAGGAAGCAGATCGTATCCTTCAAGAACTCAGTACGGGCAAGACTGGGAAATAACTCGTAGGCATACATGGCTGATGCGTCCGCTTACAATATTTGGTATACCTGTTACACCTCCCGGGTATTATCTTAATTCAGTGTTAACGAATGCACAGATTGAATTACTAGTATCGGACGTATCAGTAACAGATTATGATTACGGCAAGAAGAAAAAGAATAAAGGTGAGTTTGATGATACTCCGGCAGATATAGAGGCTGTGAAAAAAGCACGTAAGGAATGGTTAGAGAAGTACGGTGGAGAGCAAAAAGCATCACTTGCTATCAACGATATTTTCAAAATTGATAACTCTATAAAAATAAACGTCAAATGAAATTTCCATCAGAAAACAGAAATAGCGCTGTAATTAAAAACGGACTAGAGCAATTCAGGGCTCAAATAAGAAATTACATTTGGGAACGTTTAACAGCCGTTTTGCCTGAGGTTTGGAATTCCATTGTTAAGAATAAAGAATATAGTGGATTGACCGGTAATACCCAAACTTCATATATGGTAGGAATATATTACGGCAAAGAGCTGAGAACGTTTAAACAAGGAATGTGGACTGCTCCTGCTATAAGAAAGAAAATACCTAACGGGCAGCATGCTTTTGTTTCCAAACCATATGAGGGCTTTCCTAGAGGTGTGATTGGCATGTCTGATACGGACAACAAGTACGGTGTCGAGACCTCACAAGAGTTTTTGGAAAGTTATAGATGCCCTGAAGGTAGTTTTGCATTTGTTGTCACAACAGGTACAGAGTATTCAGGACAATGGCTAGAAGCTGTTTTACACCTCAATGTACTTTCTCTTACAGGTAGTGAATTACCTAACCTAATTTCTCAAAGTTTTAAATCTAAATCTCTAAAATAATACAATATGCAGAACGGTAACGGTACTTTATTTTTTGATGTTCAGTTAAAAGATAATACTGCATCACAAGTAGAAGCTATTCGTAAAAGTCTTATATCTAAATTAGGCGAAAATATTGCTCCTAAAATAGATGCTACTAAAATTAGAAGTGATATTCAAAAGGCACTTAATTCGGAAAATTTTAAAATCAAACTAACTACAGAAAAGCTCACAGAGTCTATAAAGGTAAATATTGATTCCGCACATTTACGTAAAAGTGTGCAAGAAGCATTAGAGAGCAAAGATTTCAAGATTAATGTATCTGTGAACCAGGTCCGTACTGCTGGTAGCCCATTAGATTCACGTACACTGAGCACATACAACCAGCTTGGCCGTGAATATGCTAAAGTACAACAAAATGCCACACAAGCAACCAATGATTTTACGGGCGCCAACATGAACATGAACGCTACACTGGCTAAAGGAATAAGTATCAGCGGTGGTTTAAGTAGCTCTCTCGCTACTCTGTATTCTGTTACACGTGTTCGTGAATTTTTGGGTAATGTTATAGAGATTGGCGGCCAGCTCGAGAGACAACGTATCTCTATTGGTGCCATTCTGAATGATACAGCACACGCTACAGACCTATTTGACAGAATAAAGGCTTTAGCTATTAAATCGCCTTTCGGTGTTGTTGAGCTTGACCAGTACACAAAACAGTTATCGGCTTACGGCTTTAAGTATAATGAATTGTACGACATGACTAAACGTTTGGCTGATATCTCTGCTGGTGCCGGTACTGATGTTGGTCGTTTGACTTTGGCTTTAGGTCATGTCAGATCAGCAACCTACCTTACCGGTATTACATTGCGTCAATTCTCAATGAATAATATTCCTATGCTAAAATTACTTGCAGACCAATATAGTGAGGTTGAGAAGCGAGCAGTGTCTACAGCAGAGGTCCAACAACGTATATCTGAGAGAAAGGTAAGCTATGATGATGTTATTACTGCAATTAAAACCATTACTGATGAAGGTGGTATGTTTTATAATATGCAGGACAAGATATCTGATAGCGTATCCGCAAAGTGGAAAAACCTGAAAGACTCTTTGGATATCATGTACGGAGAAATGGCAGAAAGTGGCATCGGTGACATGCTAAAGTCTACAGCAGAGGGGTTGACGAGCCTTTCAAGAAAATGGAAAGAATTAATAGGAGTATTGAAAATGGTAGCTATTGCTTTCGGAATAAATAAGGCTTCCACTCTTGTTAACAACTTGATTCTAGGCCGGAATACCAATTTGGTGTATAAGAACGAGATGGCCTACCAAAAACAGTATGTGGCCAACTTGAAAGCAGCCCAGACATACAGAAAATTGTCATGGGATGAACAGCAGGTTATCAACTCTGAAATAAAACTTAATGAAACAAGACTGCAAGCAATCCTTTCAGCCCGCAAATTAAATAGAGAGGAGCTTTCACGTTTAGTAGCATTAGGAAAAGTAAATAAAGAAACCGCTATTGCAGCTATCAAGCACTCTGATCTAACAAGAGAAGAAAAGAGAGAAATGGAAGCTACAATAAAAGGAACTAAGGTATTAAAAGGTTTCGAGCTTCAAACGGCAAAAGCAAAATTGGCCCTCGAAAAAATAGGACGTACTCTAAAATCCCTAGGAGCTAGTTTTGGTTGGATTGCTATCCTTGGTGTACTAATAGACTTGTATGCAAGACAGTCTGAAGAGGCAGACCGTGCAGCAGAGGCAAATGACAACTTCTTTAATCGTGCGGAGGAAGGACTGAAAAATATTCAGTCAATGGCCGAAGAGACCGGCATGAAAATCAAAGCTTATAATGGTGAACTAAAAGAATTTACCAATATCGAGCAGTTAGGCGGTGCGTATAAAGGGAATTTGGTTGCACCTGAAGCTACAAACAGTGACATGCAAGCAGCTATAGAGAAGTGGACCGAATTCATACAAAATTATTCTGCTACACCTAACAAAATACTAAACGATGCATTGGTAGATCAAGCAGGTAATGTTCTTTCATTGTCGAAACAGTACGAAAATTTATCCAAGAGTGTAAATGAAGTAGCACAAGCCTATGTTTACATGAAAGAAATGGCTAATAATGGAGCTATAGAAACAGCTATCAATGCTACAGGTGGTGGAATGATCGGTAAATATTTTACGGATGATATAGTTACCAACATTAACGATTATTCTGACGCTATAAAGGCATATAATAGCGAAATAAATAACTTAATGGTTCATTACCGAACAGAGATTAGCCAGGCTTTAGCCGCAGCGAGAGCAGAGGGAAAATTTTCAACGGCAATAAAAGCTGCCAACAAGGACATGCAGGCGAAGTCTCACAGAAACTTGTCAGAGGCAGAGCAATTAAAGATGTTGGCCGAAAACCAAATGAAGTACTCTAGTGCGATTTTGGACTTCAACTCTAAATTTAGAGAACTCGTTCATAAAAATGGCAAATCCGATCTTAATGTTTCCGACACACCCTTTTCGTCAGGTAGTGGTATTGGCGATGAAGCTAATGATGTCGCAACGGCAAAACAGAGAATGGAAAGCGATTTGGAAGAATTCGCTAATTCTTTAAAGGAAACCGTTAGGGACATGGGATATGATTTAAACAATCTTAAAGAAGAGCAAAAACAATCCATTCTTTTAGCGATTGGCGAAATGACGTCAAAAGCAACCGGATCAACAGAAGAAGTAAGGGAAAAAGTAAAAAAGCTTGCGGCAGAAAAATTCAAGATAGAAGTAGATACTGATACTGCTAATGCTATAGCTAAAACGAGCCAACTAAAGCAAGACTTAAAGAAACTTGTAGGGCATGAATGGCATATTGATATAAACGCATCTACCAACTTTAATGATGTTATTCAAAAAGTACGTCAAGAATATAAATCAGCAAAGGACTACATCGAAAACGTGAAACCTCTCATGTTAAAGATGGGTTTTACACTTGTTGGGCAAAAGTCTTTGACAAAAGAACAAATAGACGCTGCTGTTGCTAAAGCCGTATCTAAAGGACGCAATGGAGCGGCTACCCGAATGGCTCTTGAAGGTTATAAGGATGCAATGGAAGCAATAAAAGATGCTACAGATTTTAACAAATCAACAGGTATTCATTTGTCGGACCCTAACAGTGGCGGAAAGACATTCCGTGACAAGAAGCCAAAGACATCAAAGACAGATACTGTACTCAAAGGCTGGCAAGAGCAGCTTACAAAAATCAAGGATTTTTATTCATCATATAAGAAACTTGCAGAGGACCTAACAGATGACCAGGCACTAGCAAGAATTCGTAAAGAAGGTTTATTTGGCAGCTTGTTTGACAAGTCAGGAAAGTTTATCTATGACATAAACAATATGAAGTCTGCATTTGAAGCACTTCGCAAAACTGTTGTCGGGAAAGTTGGAAAGTCTACTGAAAGAAAAAGCTTTTTGCACAATCTTGATAAGGATATAGTTTCTGTTGACCATGATGAATTACATAAGCAAATAGATAATGCTGCAAAAGAAATGGATAAGTATATTACTGCGAATAGTAAGAAGTTTGACTTATTCAAGAAAATCTTTGATGCTACAGGCAACCGCAGTATGGCCGAGAATATTGCCTTTGGTGAGAATGTATCATATAATAATATCGTTGAGAAGTTACGTTCAGAGCTAGGGGAAAAAGACAAAATTAAAGAACTAGGTGGTATTGATAAAGTTTTGGGAAAGAGCGAGGAAGAACTTACAAAAGTTATCAGACCTACCAGTGAATTATATCATGCTATCAAACAGCTAAGAGAAGAACAGCAAAAACTATCTTCTGAAAGCGTAAACGGGCTTCTTGATATGTATAAAGCGGCCAAAAACTATCAAGATAAGATAAATGATGTAAACCTTGAACTAGCGAAGAATTTAAAAATTATAGAAGAGCAAGAACGCAAAGGTTTTATCACTCCAGAAAGAGCAAACACTTTACGAACTAATGCCCAAACCAATGCAACGCAAAAAATTGACAAAATAAGTTTTGAGGAATTCAAAAATACGAGTGACTGGGTTAAAATTTTCGGTGACATTAACAAGGTGGCTACAGATAAGCTTCGTGAACTAGTAGCTAAACTTGAAGAGTTAAAATTAAACCTACCAGCTAGTGATGCTAAAGCTTTAAAAGAAGCTATAGACAAAATCAATAATGAATTGGTAGACAGAAATCCTATATCCAGTCTTATCTCTGATATAGGCAAGCGCTATACCCTTAATGGCATGTATAATCGTGCTGGCGAACTAGGGACCTTGGTTCGTAATGAAAAAGAAGCGAAAGCTACTGGTAAAGCAATTGGAGATAATCTATCAAAGAAGGAACTTATAGACCTTAAAAGCGAAAATGCGACAGGCATCAATAAAGATATAGACAGTGTAAGTAAAAAGTTTCAAGCACTGAGCAATGTTTTGAAACCTGTCACAGACCTGTTTGACCAATTAGGTAATGAAACTCTATCAGAGGGTAGTAACATAGTCGGTAATGCATTACAATCAGGTGCTTCTGTGTCAAACGGTTTACAAGCATTTGGTGGTGCATTAAGCAAAGCAGGACCATGGGGTGCAGCAGCCGGTGCAGCATTATCTGTAACATCAAGTCTTTTTGCCTTACATGATAAGAGCTTGCAAAAACAGATAGAAGCTAGCCAGCGAAGAGAGAAAGAAATGGAAAATCTTTCTAACAATCTAAAATCTTTGTTAGAGGACTCTATTAGTGGTATATTCAATTCAAAGGTTTCTGAGGACCCTGAATTACAGGCGAAGGTAAACAAAAGAAAAGATTATCTCCATGGTGAAATCAATAAGTCTCAACGAATGTGGACTATTGGTTTAAGAGATCCACGAATTCTAGAATACATAAAAAGTCTCCAGGAGTCTATTGATGGACTTAATAGCGATAGCGTTTACAAGGTTAATCGAGAGCTGTTAAAGCAAGAGTTAGAAGAATTACAGAAGCAAAGAGATGCTGAAGCAGACAAAAAGAAATCTGATAAGAATGCTCTGATTGAGTATGATGAGAAAATATATCAGAAGAAAAAGGAGATTAGACAATATGCCCAAACGATGGCTAAAGAGCTGTACGATATAGATTTTAAATCATGGGCAAATGATTTGGCGAATACTCTTGTAAGTGCATGGGCATCTGGTGAAAGTGCAGCAGAGAAGTACAAACAAAAAGTTTCTGATATTATTAAGGAGCTTGGCACAAAGATGATTAGCCAGCGGTTTGTAGCAAATAAACTGGAGCCAATAATGAACGAATTCCTAGATCAATATGAGCTTGACAATGGAGAGCTTACAGAGAAGGGACTAGATATTATTAGCCGTATGTACGAAAGCGCTAATGAGTTGCAAGACCGCTCTAATGCTTTTATGGATGGTCTGGAACAGATTGCTAAAAAGAATGGGTCAACCCTAACAAGTGCAGACAGCTCTTCAAATCTAATTGCTGGTGCGAAGTCTATTACTGAGGATACAGCTGGATTAATGGCGAGTTACTTAAATTCTATTCGTGCAGACGTCTCAGTCATAAGGCAGATAGAAGGTGACATCGAAAATGGATTTCAGGGGGTGTCTGTCATAGCTAAATCTCAATTAGAAAGGCTCGATGGAATACTTCAGGCAACACGTTCAACAGCAGAAAGTAATCAAGCTATGTATGATTTGTTGAGAAGAGCTACATTGAGTAAAGATAGTGGTTTTTATATGCAATAATTTAGAAAATAACACTGCATAAATCTTCATAGTATGGATAAAATTCTATATATTTGCAAAAAAGGATAACAACATGTCAGAGCTTCATACTATTCTAATTAAAAAAAGTGGTAATAACCAGGTAGTCGATACAAAGGCTACCTTTGGTATTGCTACTTCTTCGGTTCCATTCAAGGTTATTGGAGACTCGAAAGAGTTGCCAAAAAGAGTATGGTACGATGAGCACGGAGAAGACACTTTTATCGGTCCTATAGTTTATTCCCAGGCTTACGATATAGAAATAACCTTTGCTTATTGTGGCCAGGAGCTAAAAAGTAATGCACTTAATTTAGGTTTAGCAAAAACAAACATTTCTAACTTCGTGAGATTCTTAAATGGAACTGATGGAAATGGCGCAAGCTTAACCATATTTTCTCCGTATACGCAAATTGGAAGACAGAAGGTTTATTTTTGCGGAATGTCCGAAGAAACTCCAACACTCCAATTGAAAGGAGATGCAAAAAACGAGTATAACGAAAACTGCGTAACATTTAAAACAAAGTTTCGCGTAACTGACCCTGTAACAGATGTAGTTTTATCATAATGGCGAAATATATATTGTATAATAAAGAAGGCTCTGCTGTAATTGACAAGCAAAACAATGAAATAATAGTTTCGGGTATAGAGTATTCAGGCAAATGGATGGGCGAATGTTTTGTTACTGTTACAATCAAGTCTGCCTACCCTATTGATTTTAACATTGGCGATTACTTAATATATCGAGACGAAAAATTTGAGCTTAAAACCGTACCTACTGTTAACAAGAAAGCTAGAACAGGTACTTACGGTGAAGGATACGTATACGATAACATTAAGTTATATTCCCTCACGAATGAGACAACAGATGTGATGTTTCACGACCAGGTTCTCTATGACAATAATGTCCATTATTCAAGCTTGCCAAACTTTAGTTTTTATTGTGAAACTATTGATGACTTAGCAGACAGGCTACAGGCCAATATGAACCGTTACTGCGAGAATAACGGATATGAGGACATTGATTTTTGGCTATTCTTCACACCAAATAAAAATAGAACTATTCAGCGAGCAAGATCTGTTAGTGAGACATTTGCGCAGAATGCATCATTGAAATGGGATACTTATTTCAATTTAGGAACAGAGACAAGTGAGGAAAAGACAAAATTGTCACTATCATGTAGCAGTCAAACCGTTTGGGAGGCCTGTCAGTTAATAAAAACGAGTTTTGGACTTAACTTCATAGCCAAAAACAGAAATATTGTTATTGGTGCAGCCGGACTTCCTACCAACCATCTCTTCAAATACGGCAAAGACAATGGACTATATGAGATATATAGAACTGTAGATAGTGCCCAAAAAGTCACCACACGTGTTTTCGCTTATGGAAGTGATAAAAACATGCCTAACCATTATTATCAGGACATGGAGACTTTGCCTAATAACATGGCGCTCCAGGTTTTGATGTTGCCAGGCTTCCCAAAATTATCACTGAATGATATATGTAAAGCTACATATAACAGTGTTAGCAATACGACAACATTCTCGATAAGAAAGAATAAAACAAGCGAATACAGCGATTTTCTAACGGTTGAAGGCAAACATATTCCAGTATTCTCTTCAGATCCTCTTAAACCATATATTGACAGCGGGAATGCATCTGAATTGGGAATACATGAAGGCGATGTATCATTTACTGAGGAAAATGATGATAATGGATTAAAGTCTATTTACCCATCTATAGAAGGAATGACAGCCGGTGATGTATTTGGCACCACATCAACAGACCGACTAGATGAGATATTGAGCGCTGATGTTATTACAGACAATGGTATTTTTGATGATGGAGCGACAATACCAAATTTTAAAGTACGTCTAAAAAACATAGGATTTGACTTGCAAAGTGCTATGTTATCTTCTGGTCAAATGACTATCGGTTTTACAGATGGTTATTGTGGAGGACGTGAATTTAAGGTGCAGTCTTGTATTACTGAATTAGATGGTACAAACACACTTACCCTGGAGAGAGTTGAGGATAATGGAGTCTATTTTCCATGTGCATGGAACAACGAAGCACAAAGTGGTTATCCTTATCAGATTAGTGCTGGTGACCATTTCTATCTTACAGGTATCAATATCAATGATACAAATTATATTTATGCTGCCACAATAAAGCTCTTACGTAAGACTCTATTATGGTTATTCAATAATGATCATGTTCGCTATACCTATCAGCCAAAGATTGATGAAATATACATGGCTCGCCAGCATGAAATAGCAATAAATAATGATAATGTTATTTCTTTGCATGATACTATCAAAGAAGGTGACCTTTTATTATTCTCTGATGATGACTTAGGAATAAGTGGATCTGTTTATATTGACCAGCTGGTTATAAAGGAGGATGGCAATAATGGTATTCCTACATACGAAGTCACTTTGCGCAATGATGTTTCTGTTGGCACTCTACAACGAATACAAAACCAAATAGATAGTCTTACTTATGCAACTAATGGTGTTAAGTCTAACATAGCAGGCTATACTAATACTACTCAGGTTAAGCGAATTGTCGAAGCATACGGAGGTGATTTGTTTGTCAGTAAGGTGCAAGATGATACTGTACAAGGTTTCATCACATTCCTAAAAGGCTTAGAAGCAACAGGTCGTACAATATTCCATGATGAAATACGTAGCCCGCAATTCGAACCGGGCTCATACGATGGTAGTGGGTGGCGTATTGACCAATTGGGAAATGCTGAATTTGAAAGTGCGCGTGTCCGTTCTTACTTAGAGGTCGTTGAAATGCTTGTCAACCGATTGCAAGCACAAGAGGGAGATACGCTTTACACCGACAATGATCAAGTGGATAAAGTCGAAAAAGTTATTGACGAAACGGACGGTAGCGTATCATATATCCTTTCGTTGAAAGAAAAGTATGATGGCTACATCACTGGGCAAATGTACGGCAATATCCTAAAGGGTATCATAAACACGTTAGCCGCAAAGCAAGCGGGTATTAGTGACGAAAGCGAAACATCTGTCGAGGTGGATGGTTCTAACAAATACTATACGTCTTGGATGCGTGTTATTGCTACACACAATACCAACAATAGTTTGGACGTGAACCAAATACAAGTAGTCTTGTATGGTGACAATTACGTGCCTGCTGGTCGCAATTTTCCACCTTGCGAATTGATGACTATTGCTCGTTGGGGGTGCGTTGATTATTCAGACCCTGATGAACCAGACTATGAGACCATAAAAGCGTCGATTATCCGTCGCCAACGTGTCTTTATGATAAGCACTACCGAAGGTCGCGTTGTGAAGTACAGCGGTGTTGATGCACCTATCTTGAAGAATGGAAACTATGGAGTAACCATTGGCGAATTACCCGAATTTGTCAAGAACTACACAGATGTCAAGAAAATACTTGCCCAAGTTGGCGAACATACAGATTGGCTATACGCACAAGGTGCTGTTGTAGGTAACTACATAAAGATTGATAAAGAAGGTCTGCCAGTACCTGTTACTGTATTTTGCGGAGAATGGGAGGACGGTTCACAAATGCAGACACCAACCGTAGGGCACGGAATATATTTCTACAACGAATACAACGAGCAAACGCAACAATATGAGATCCATGAGGTACGTCATAATGGTGGCCGTTGGCAATGCCTACAATACCAACCCGTAAAATCGGGAGGTGCATTGACGTATTATGAACCAAAATGGAATAGTCCGTATTGGCGATTGGTTGACGGTAACGACAATCTTACGATAGAATTTGTTTCAAGCAAAGGATATTCTTTTAGACGTGGTGGTGTTGATACCGTGATAACACCGCATTTGTTCTACGGAAACGTTGATATTACGGATGAAGTAGCCGCAGAATATTGGTCGTGGTCACGTGAAAGCGAAAGCGGAAAAACGACAGCGGATGAAACATGGGATGCGCAACACCAAAGGCAAAAGACGTTACACCTTACGGATAGCGAAATGCCGTCCACATGGTCGTTCAAAGACAAGGCAATATTCACTTGTACCGTTGTGTTAAATGACGGCAAAACAACAAGGATAGTTGACAATCAAATAATAAGTTAAACGATAAAAAGAAAAGAGATATGGGAAGAAAACTAAACGTTTCGACGCCTACTGTCATTAACACCGAGTTGATGCCGTTGGATGAATCATTCTATATTGAACACGACGGCCAATTGGAACAATGGTATTATGACAACACAGAAAAATATGCACCAAACCGAAAGTTGACACCACTTACGCTTATCCCTAAGATTTCCGCTTTCGACAAAGATACAAAGCAAAAGTATGAACCTTCGTTCTATACCGTATCTTGGTTTGAACGGGCTTACGATAGCACTGCTGGTGATTATGTAGAAACGGAAATAACGAACATTACGGACGGAGATACGGCTGATTATGTCAAGGTAGGCAACAATCTTTTGGTCAAGAAAAATGTGTCTTACACACGTTCTGTAACGATACGGTGCGAAGCAACATATATTGATCCTCGAGATAGTGGAGTAACGTATCGCGTGCAAGATACCGTTATTCTATCAACCAATCGTGACGCAAGTGTAGAATTTCCAACATTGAATATAGCATCACCAAGCTCGCAATCATACAATCCACTTGTGGACGCAAGTTCGAGTTTTACGTTTCATGCGATTGCAAACAAAGGTGGTCAAGATGTTAGTGAATCGACATTTTTTGTGTGGTACGCTGTTGACGATACGGTAGAGGTGTTAGCCGACACAATGCCTTGGTATGTTAGCGGTCAAAACACGCAAGATTTAGTCGTTGACGCAATGTATGGAGAAGATATTCGTGTAGTGTTACGTGCGAAGGACAGCGAAACAGCAACAGCACTTTATCCCGACAAAGTACACCGTACGTTACATTGG
>Ga0326512_10001160_pt1 | contig 21140 bp, 21 predicted proteins | sample 1_2617_0518_D_FD_203652 | JGI IMG/M metagenome (GOLD analysis project Ga0326512, IMG submission 203652) | Bovine rumen microbial communities from UC Davis, California, United States - 1_2617_0518 | ecosystem: Host-associated > Mammals > Digestive system > Stomach > Rumen | place: USA... | reverse complement strand
TCAGAACGGCGTCGATCTCACGCTCGTCCTCCACCACTTCATAAACGCTTTCCGGATCCAGGGGGCCCGCCGTGTCCTTGAGGATCAGGGCTTCTCCGTCCCCCTCCTCGGAATCCGCCACCAGAAGGTAGGTGATCCCGAAAAGCTTCTGCTGGTCCAGAATATAAAAATCTACAATCGAATTATCGTCTGCTGTAAGACTGATCTTTTCCATTTTCATTCCCCTTTATGGGTCACATTCCCTTCAGCTCCTCGAGCTTTTCGGGATGGCTGTTCATATAGTCTCTCAGGATGACCGCGGCCGCCAGCATATCCACATACTTTTTGCGGTCGGCGCCCCGGATGCCCATTTCGTCCATAAGCTCGTCCGCCTCCACGGTGGTCAGCCTTTCGTCGGACATGACAACAGGGAGACCGGTCCTCCTCTGGAGCTTATCCTGAAACTCCAGGGTAAGAGTAGCCCGTTCCCCTTGGCTGTCATCCATATTCAGAGGCAATCCCAGGACGATCATCCCGACATTGTTTTCCCCGATCAGCTCCTCGATCCTCTGGAGAGTCTTCCTCAGCTGGGAAGGCCTCTCCCTGCGGATGATCTCTTTGGGCTGAGCTGTCAAAAGCAACTCGTCCGTCAGGGCCACCCCGCAGGTCCTGGAGCCGAAATCCAGTCCCATGATTCTCACGTATTTCCTCTTTCCGGGCACTTGCGACGTCTCATCCATGCTGCTCAGATCACGCGCCAGTCAGAAGCTTTTCTAGGCCCAGTGATTATTCCGGATATAGCTCTCCATGATCTCTTCCACCAGTTCGTCGCGCTCCACCTTCATGATCAGGCTTCTGGCCCCCATGTAGTTGGTGATATAGGTGGGATCGCCGGACATGATATAGCCCACGATCTGGTTCACGGGGTCATAGCCTTTCTCAGTGAGTGCTTCATAAACTACGGAAAGGATCTTTTTTGTGACGGATTCTTCGTCCTGATGGACCTTGAAATGCTGTGTCAGGCTCAGGTCCTTTTCGCTGTTGCCGTCGTCGCCGGCTGCGGTAAATTTTCTTTTATCCATTCCTTTTTCTCTCTTCTTCAGGCTGGGGTGCATAGAAAACAAAGTTATACGTTTACATCTTACCCCATTTATATGCAGGTTTCAACGATTATTGTTTGCGCCGCTCCCGGGCCGGGAAGCGGGAAATGCAGGCGCGCTGCCTTTTCAGACCGTCTCCGCAAAGACCGCTTCGCTTCCCGGGGCCTTTGCCAGGATCCGGACCCTGCAGAGGTCTCCCGCCTGCAGGTCCCCTTCCGCAGGGACAAGGCAGCGGACATATCTCTTGGTATGGCCGGACCAGTACTCTTTTGTGCCTTCCAGGACCCTTTCCTCCAGGAGGACCTCCTCTTCCTGCCCGGAGAAGCTCTCTCTGTAGCGCCAGGCCTGGGCCTCCGTCAAAGAAAGGAGAATATCGCTCCGCTCCCCCTTTACCGTCTCCGGCACCTGGCCCTTCATCTTCGCCGCTATGGTCCCCTTCCTTACGGAATATTTGAATACATGGATCTCATAAAAGGAGACCTCCTCCAGGAAAGCCCTGGTGGCGGCAAATTCTTCCTCCGTCTCTCCGGGGAAGCCCACGATGACGTCCGTGGTAACTGCAGGCCTGTCAAAGTATCTGCGAAGCCTTTTTACATTCTCCAGATATTCCTCCGCGCTGTAGTGGCGGTTCATCCGCTTCAGGGTGGCGTCGCACCCCGACTGGAGGGAGAGATGGAAGTGGGGGCAGAGCTTGGAGAGGCCGGAGATCTTCTGTACGAACTCCTCTGTCATGATCCTGGGCTCCAGGGAGCTTAAGCGGATCCTTTCGATCCCGGGCACCTGCTGGATGCGGGACAGGAGGTCATAGAGGGCCCTGCCGGACTTTACGGGGTCGAAGCGGACCACGCCCTCCGTGTCCCATTCCAGGCCGTAGGAGGATACATGGATGCCTGTCAGCACCACCTCCCGGATCCCTTTCTCCGAAAGTGCTTCGATCTCCCTGAGGATCTCTTCCGGCTTCCTGCTGCGGATCCTGCCCCTGGCAAAGGGAATGATGCAGTAGGAGCAGAACTGGTTGCAGCCGTCCTGGATCTTGATATAGGCCCTGGTATGGCCGGGCTCCTTCAGCTGCATGTCCTCGTACTGGGGACGGAGGGAGAGATCCTCCATGGTATCTCCTCCCAGAAGCTTGCCGGGGCCGGAGATCTCCGGAGAAGAGATTTCTTTCCCCTCCTGTCCCAGGGACGCCAGATAGCGGTCCAGGATCTGGGCGATCTGCCCCTTCTTATTGTTGCCGATGGCCAGATCGATGGCAGGATCCGTAAGGACTCTGTCTTTGTCCGTTTCCACGTAGCAGCCCACCGCGATGACCAGGGCGTCCGGATTCATCTTCTTTGCCCTGTGGAGCATCTGCCGGCTCTTGCGGTCCGCGATATTGGTCACGGTGCAGGTGTTGACCACGTACAGGTCAGCCCTCTGGCCGAAGTCTACGGTCTCGTAGCCCCGCTCTTCCAGAAGCTGCTTCATGACATCCAGTTCATAGCTGTTGACCTTGCATCCAAGGTTATGATAGGCGACTTTTTTCAATGCTTTTCTCCTGCCGGCATTTCTTCCCTCTGTCATAGACCATTCCGGGGCCCCTGTCCCGGTCATTGTATGTTAATACCGCAGGGGAGAGGACCGCCTCGTCCCCGTGCCCGCCTCTGCAGACAAAAACAATGTCTGCAAGCTTGTTGACAAAAATCAGAGGGAAACGTACTATGAGAGTGTAAATTTGAAACGGTTTCAGTATGCTGATTACGGAGGCACAATTATATGAAGACAGTCAAGATTTCCTTAAATTCCATCGATAAGGTCAAGTCTTTCGTGAATACCATCTCCCGATACGATTACGACTTTGACCTGGTTTCCGGCCGGTACGTCATCGACGCCAAGTCCATCATGGGCATCTTCTCTCTGGATCTGTCCAGGCCCATCGACCTGAACATCCACGCGGAAGGCCTGGACGAGCGCGGCACTTCCGAAATTCTGGATGTGCTGAAGCCCTATATCGTGGAATAAGCAAAGAGGCAGAGGCGCAGGCCCTGCATCCCGCCGCGGAATAATCCAAGGAGCCATGCCGTAAGGCATGGCTCCTTTTATTTCTCTTTTCTGTTTCCGCCTCAGGCCGCGTTCTTTTCTGTCTGCGGCCCTTCTTTTTTCCCGGGAGCCTTCCCTTCAGGTCAGTCCTCCAGGGGATCTTCCCTGCGTTTTACGATCTTCTCTCCCTGGGCGTCCACCAGGATGATCTCGTCGGTCTCCAGGGCCCTTCTCACCATCTCGTCGATCTTTTCGGAAAGATTCTTTTCATGGTCCCGGATCACTTCCGCCTTGGGCTTTGTCACGGGGTGCTTTGCCACAAAGATGGTGCAGCAGTCCTCGTAGGGAAGGATGGAGGTCTCGAAGGTGCCGATCTTCTTGGAGATGGCAACGATCTCCTCCTTGTCCATGCCGATCACGGGACGGAAGACGGGAAGGGTGCAGACCTCGTTGGTCACGTTCAGGGCCGCCAGGGTCTGGGATGCTACCTGGCCGATGCTCTCGCCGGTGACCAGTCCCAGGCATCCGCTCCTCTTTGCCAGGAGCTCCGCGATCCGCATCATGTAGCGGCGCATGATGATGGTCAGCTCGTCATGGGGACACTGCTCGTAGATATAGAGCTGGATCTCCGTGAAGTTGATGTTGTGCAGATAGATGGGGCCGGTATAGCGGGCCACCAGGGAGGCCAGGTCCTTGACCTTCTGCAGGGCGCGCTCGCTGGTATAGGGCGGAGCGTTGTAATAGACGGCGTCCAGCCTGACGCCGCGCTTGCCGATCATGTATCCCGCCACGGGGGAATCGATGCCGCCGGAAAGCAGCAGCATGGTCTTGCCGCCGATGCCGCAGGGCAGTCCGCCGGGCCCGGGGATCTCGTGGGAATAGAAGAACATCTTCTCCCGGATCTCCACGTTCATCATGATCTCGGGACTGTGGACATCCACGCTGAAACGGGGCAGGGCCTCCAGGATGGCGTGGCCCAGCTCCGCGTTGACCTCCAGGGAATCCATGGGATAGGTCTTGTTGGGACGCTTGGTATGGACCTTGAAGGTATGGTCTCCCTGGGGATATTCCTCCTCCATGAAGGCCACCACTGCTTTCTTCAGTTCTTCAATGGGCATGATGTCCCGGATCTGTACGGGGCAGATGCCGCAGATGCCGAAGACGCGGCCAAGCTTTTCCACGGCGTCGTCGTAGTCATAGTCGGACCTGCATTCGATGAAGATGCGGCCGTAGATCCTGTTGACGGAAAATTTTCCGTCCACGCTCTTCAGGGCCAGACGGATCTGGCTGCAGAGGGCCTCCTCGAAGACGTGGCGGTTCTTTCCCTTGGTCCCGATCTCGGCGTACTTTATAAGAAATGCCTGGTATTTCATCCTTTTATCCTTTTCCTTTATCTTTCCTGGCTCAGTGTCTGGTATATCTGCGAAGGAAGGGGATCAGCTCCTCCATGGCCGCTGCCGCCTCCTCCATGTCCTCTTTCGTGGTCATGACGGACATGCTGATGCGGACCGTGGAGTCGAGGCCGTCCTTCCCCAGGCCTATGGCCGAAAGGGTGGAGGAGACATGGGGCCTGTTGGATGCGCAGGCGGATCCTGCGGATACATACACTCCCTTGTCCTCCAGGGCGTGGAGGAGGACCTCTGCCCTGACGCCGGGTACGGTGACGCTGATGATGTGGGGCGCACCCTCTCTTCCTCTCCGGCCGTTGACAGAGACCTCCGGGATCTTCGTGATCCGGGAGATAAAGTCCTCCCTGAGGCTGTAGAGCCTCTCCGTGTCCTCGTCGAAGCTGTCGTAGAGCATCTTTGCCGCCAGGGCCATGCCGGCGGTCCCCGCCACGTTCTCGGTGCCGGAGCGGAGCCCCTTCTGCTGGCCGCCTCCGAAGAGGATGTTCTGGATCTTTACCTTATCGCCCACGTAGAGGAAGCCGACGCCCTTTGGGCCGTGGATCTTGTGGCCGGAAACGGTCAGAAGATCGATCTTCATCCTGGCGGGATAGATCCTGGCCTTGCCGAAGCCCTGGACCGCGTCCACATGGAAAAGGGTCCGGGGATTCTTCTTCTTTATGGCTTCCCCGATCTCGGCCACCGGCTGAACGGTGCCGATCTCGTTGTTGGTATGCATGACGGAGACCAGGATGGTGTCCTCTCTGACCGCTGCCGAAACGTCCGCAGGGTCCACCAGTCCTTCCCTGTCCACGGGAAGCACTGTCACCTCAAAGCCCCGGCTCTCCAGAAAGCGCATGGTCTCCAGCACGGCGGGATGCTCTATGGGGGTGGTGACAAGGTGCATGCCGCTTCTTTTGCCCGCCATGGCGCAGCCGATGATGGCCAGGTTGTCCCCCTCGGTGCCGCAGGAGGTAAAAATAAGGTTATCGGGCTTTACCCTGAGGATCCCCGAAAGGATCTTCCTGGCCTCCCGGATATGCTTTTCCGCCTGGACGCCCTTGTGGTGCATGCTGGAGGGATTGCCGTAGTCCTCCAGATAGATCCTGCTCATCAGCTCTGCCACCTGGGGAAAGCACCTGGTGGTGGCGGAGTTATCCAGATATATTTCTCTCATAGCTTTTTTCTTTCAGATCCGCTTACGTTTTTATGACTGCCGCCGGGGCGGCACGGTAAGCAGAATATCACAGTTTTTTCCGTCAGGCAATCTCAAAGCGGTAGATCAGCCAGGACAGGACCACCATGGCGGCCGTTTCCGTCCTGAGGATCCTGCGGCCCAGGGAAATGGGACGGATCCCGAAGGAAGCCGCTTCTTCCACTTCGGCGGGGTCGAAGCCGCCTTCGGGGCCTATGAAGACAGAAACGCTCTGTCCCCTTTCCAGGGCGGAAAACATCGATCTGGTGCCCTCGCTGCCTTCCTGCAGCTCGTAGGGAAGGACCCTCAGATCCGACTCTGCTTCTGCCATCCTTACGGCCTCTTTCATGGTCATGGGCGGGTGCACCCTGGGGATCCTGGCCCGCTTGGACTGCATGGCCGCCGATTCCGCTATGGCCTGCCATCTCTGGAGCTTTTTCCCCTCTTTCCGGGGATCCAGCTTCATGACGCAGCGCTTCATGGATACAGGCACGATGTCCGTGACCCCCAGCTCCACCGACTTCTGGATGATCCACTCCATCTTGTCGGACTTGGGAAGGCCCTGGAAAAGAATGACCCGGACCGGAAGCTCGGACTCTTCGGAAAGAAGGCCCTTTTTTTTCAGGATCACCGAATCCGGTCCGAAGGAATCGATCTCGTAGAGATAACGGGCGCCGTCCTCTCCTCCCGATACGCTGACCTCTTCGCCCTTTTTCATGCGCAGGACGTTGGCCATATGGTTGTATTCACTGCCTTCCACCTGAAGGTATTCCCCTGCCATGCCGGAGGGGTCCGCAAATATATGGAGCATGGAAACCTCTTTCCTCAGGCCCTGGGACGGCAGCCGGTCACGCACCTCCACTCGCCCTGGGCGGTAATGCCGGTCACGGTAAGTCCGGCCTTTTCCATGGCCGCGGCCACGCCCTTCTCCCTGCCTTCAATGATGCCGGAGGTGATATATACGCCGCCGGGTTTAAGGCAGGCGGCCGCCGCGGGAGTCATGGGGATCAGGATGTCCGCCAGGATGTTGGCCACCACGATGTCGTACTTTCCGTATCCCACCTTATCCTGCACAGCTTTGTCGTCAATCAGGTTGCCCAGGATGACCTGGAATTTCTCCGGGTCCACCCCGTTGTTCTTCATGTTGTCCAGGATGGCGGGCGGGGCGCAGGGATCCAGGTCGGTCCCCACAGCCGAGGAGGCCCCCAGCATCAGGGCCAGGATGGCCAGGATGCCGCTGCCGGTGCCCAGGTCCAGGATCCTGGTCTCGGGGGTCAGGTATTCCCGGATCTGCCGGATGCAGAGCTGGGTGGTCTCGTGCATGCCGGTGCCGAAGGCGGTGCCGGGATCGATGTGCAGGGTCAGACGGGGCTTTCTGGCCTCGGCCTCCGGGGTCTCCCAGGAGGGAATGACCAGAATGTCGTCGATCCAGAACTGGTGGAAGTACTGCTTCCAGTTGTTGATCCAGTCCAGATCCTCGGTCTCGTCCACGGAAATGGTCCCGTCGCCGATGTCCACGCCCCAGCTGCGGACCCTTTCCAGCACTTCCTTCATTTCGGCGCGGACCTGGTCCGCTGTCTTTGTTTCCTCTCCGGCCGTAAGGCTCCCGTCCTCATTTTCCTCCAGGAAAAAGCTCAGGAAGGCCTTTCCGTCGTCTGCCGGACCCTCCGGCAGGATATCCACGAACATCTGCTCCTTTTCCGCCGCGGTCAGCGGTACATTGTCTTCGATCTGCGCACCGTCAAGGCCGATCTCCTCCATCTCACTGATCAGGATATCCTCGGCCTCTGCCGTGGTGCGGACTCTGAATCTCATCCACTTCATAATGAAAAATTTCCCTCATACATACGCCACAAATCCCGGCAGGCATGTCTGCCCGCCGGGAAAGGCTTTACTTCTCCCAGAATTTCTTCCGTTTGTTTTCTTTGGGCGGCTCTTCGTCGTCTGTTCTGCCGGCCTGGTGCAGGCTGTCGCCGGACGCCTCGTCGAACTTGCGCAGCAGATCCCTGGCCTCTCTGCTCAGTTTTGTGGGCACGTCCACCACCCAGGTGATATAGTGGTCGCCGCGGATATTTTTATTGCGCAGGGAAGGAACGCCCTTGCCCTTGAGGCGCAGTCTCGTATCGGTCTGGGTGCCGGGCCTGACCTCGCAGACCACCTTGCCGTCCACCGTATCCACGGCCACGGATCCGCCCAGGGCCGCGATGGCAAAGGAGATCCTGACGGTGGAGAAGATGTTGTTGTCCTGTCTGACGAAGGTGGGATGGTCCTGGACCATGACTTCCACCAGCAGGTCGCCTCTGGGGCCTCCGTTCACGCCGGGCTCGCCCTTTTCGCGGATCCGGATGCTCTGTCCGTTGTCGATGCCTGCGGGAATGGAGACCTGGATGGTCTTCCTGGAGGTGATATAGCCGCTGCCGCCGCACTCCGTGCACTTGTCCTCGATGATCTGGCCGGAGCCGGAGCAGTCGGGACAGGTCTGGACATTCCTCACCGTACCGAAGAAGGACTGCTGGGTATAGACCACCTGGCCCTTGCCGCCGCACTTGGGGCACATCTTGGGGCTGGTGCCGGGCTTGGCGCCGCTGCCGCCGCAGGTAGGGCAGGGATCCTTCAGGTTCAGGGTGATCTCCTTGTCCACGCCGAATACAGCTTCCAGGAAGGTGATGCGGACGCTGGTGCGGACGTTCTGGCCCTTCATGGGACCGTTGCTGCGGCCGCCCCTGGGCCCGCCGCCGAACATGCCTCCGAAAAGATCTCCGAAAATATCCTCGAATCCGCCTCCGTTGAAGTCGAATCCTCCGAAGCCGCCGGTTCCGTCAAAGGCCGAAAAGCCGTAGGTATCATACTGCTGGCGTTTCTCGGAATCGCTCAGGATGGCATAGGCCTCGGACGCCTCCTTGAACTTGGCTTCCGCTTCCTTGTCTCCGGGATTGGCGTCGGGATGATATTTCTTGGCCAGCTTCCGGTATGCCCTCTTGATGTCCTCTTCCGAGGCGTTCTTATCAACGCCTAGTACCTCGTAGTAATCTCTTTTCTGTTGATCTGCCATAAGTATTCCTTCGTGCTGATACTTTCTGTTTACAATGCATTTGCCCAGACTGCCTGCGCAGTCTGGGCACTGCTATTCAAAAGTCGTTCACTTACAATATCATGAAGCTTCCCATCTGTAAAGACAGGGGTGGTGTTGGCCTGCCGGCGGCAAGGCGCCAGCTGCGCTGGCGGTATTTATACTTCGCGGTAGTCGCCGTCTACTACGTCGTCGTCGCCGCTCTGGCCGCCGCCGTACTGTGCGCCGCCCATGTCGGGGCCTGCCTGGCCCTGGGCGCCCTGGTACATCTGTGCGAACAGCTGCTGTGCGTCGTTCATGAGCTTCTCTTTGCCGTTCTTAAGAGCGTCGATGTCGCTGTCGGAGATATCCAGCTGGTTCTGGGTCCTGTCGATGACAGCCTTGAGCTCAGCGATATCGGCTTCCACAGTGGCCTTGGCGGATGCGTCGATCTTGTCGCCCGCTTCCTTCAGGGCCTTTTCGGTCTGGAATACGAAGGAGTCTGCGTCGTTCCTTGCGTCAACGCCTTCCTTGCGCTTCTTGTCCTGGGCCTCGAACTCTGCCGCTTCCTTGACAGCTCTCTCGATGTCGGCGTCGGACATGTTGGAGCCGGCTGTGATGGTGATGTGCTGCTCCTTGCCTGTGCCCAGGTCCTTAGCGGATACGTTAACGATACCGTTGGCGTCGATGTCGAAGGTGACTTCGATCTGCGGTACGCCGCGCATTGCGGGCGGGATGCCGTCCAGTCTGAACTGGCCGAGGGACTTGTTGTCTCTTGCGAATTTACGCTCGCCCTGCAGGACGTTGATGTCGACAGCGGTCTGGTTGTCGGCTGCGGTGGAGAATACCTGGCTCTTCCTGGTGGGGATGGTGGTATTTCTCTCGATCAGAGGGGTAGCGATGCCGCCCATGGTCTCGATGGACAGGGTCAGAGGGGTAACGTCCAGAAGAAGGATGTCGCCTGCGCCGGCGTCGCCTGCCAGCTTGCCGCCCTGGATGGCAGCGCCGATGGCTACGCACTCGTCGGGGTTCAGGGTCTTGCTGGGCTCATGGCCTGTCAGCTGCTGGACCTTTTCCTGTACGCAGGGAACACGGGTGGATCCGCCTACCAGAAGGACCTTGCTCAGGTCTGCGTTGGTCAGGCCGGCGTCTCTCATAGCGTTCTGTACGGGGATAGCTGTTCTTTCCACCAGGTCGCTGACCAGCTCTTCGAACTTGGCTCTTGTCAGGTTCATGTCGAAGTGCTTGGGGCCTTCTGCGGTGGCTGTGATGAAAGGCAGGTTAATGTTGGTGGTGGTGGCGGAGGAAAGTTCCTTCTTGGCCTTCTCGGCGGCTTCCTTCAGTCTCTGCAGAGCCATCTTGTCGCCGGAAAGGTCTACGCCTTCCTGTCTCCTGAACTCGGAGATCATCCAGTTCATGATCTTCTGGTCGAAGTCGTCGCCGCCCAGATGTGTGTCGCCGTTGGTGGCCAGAACTTCGATAACGCCGTCGCCGATCTCGATGATGGATACATCGAAGGTGCCGCCGCCCAGGTCGTAGACCATGATCTTCTGCTCTTTCTCGTTGTCAAGGCCGTAAGCCAGAGCCGCTGCTGTGGGCTCGTTGATGATACGCTTGACATCCAGGCCGGCGATCTTGCCTGCGTCCTTGGTAGCCTGACGCTGTGCGTCGTTGAAGTATGCGGGAACTGTGATAACAGCCTCTGTGACCTTCTCGCCCAGGTAGGACTCTGCGTCGGCTTTCAGCTTCTGCAGGATCATAGCGGAGATCTGCTGAGGGGAATATTTCTTGCCGTCGATGGTGCGGCCGCGGTCTGTGCCCATGTCTCTCTTGATGGAGGCGATGGTCTTGTCTGCGTTTGTGACAGCCTGTCTCTTTGCAGGCTCGCCGACCAGTCTCTCACCGGTCTTTGTGAATGCCACGACAGAGGGGGTCGTTCTGGCGCCTTCTGTGTTGGCGATGACGGTGGGCTTGCCGCCCTCCATAACTGCTACGCAGCTGTTGGTTGTTCCGAGGTCAATACCGATAATCTTGCTCATATGTACTCCTTTCGTCTTTGTGACGAGTCATTTCATTTTTATTTTTTTTTGGATTTTTATTGTATTTCCACGGGCCGGCGGCCCGGAATTTTTATTTTGCTACGGTCACCATGCTGTGGCGCAGGACCGTGTCTTTATACATATATCCCTTCTGGAATTCCTGTACGACCACGCCTTCTTCGTATTCTTCGCTCTCCACCTGCATGACTGCGTTGTGGTAGGCGGGATCGAATTCCTTTCCCACGGCTTCGATGGGCTTTACGCCCAGATCTTCCAGCTGTTTCACGAACTGCTTGAGGATCTTGTCCATGCCGTCTGCGAAGGAGCCTCCCTTTTCCTCTTCGGGTACGGCCGCCAGGCCTCTTTCGAAGTTGTCCAGGATGGGAAGCATCTTTTCGATGACGCTCCTCTCACCCATGGAGAACATGGACTCTTTTTCCTTGTCCGTTCTCTTGCGGTAGTTGTCGAACTCCGCCATCTGGCGCCTGACCCTGTCCTCCAGGGCTGCCACCTGTTCCTTCAGGGCTGCTTTTTCCTTGTCGCCCTTCTTTTTGAAGAAGCCTTTGAAGCCTTCGCTTCCCTTTTCCTCTTCGGTCTCTTCTTCGGGGACCTTTTCTTCGGATTCCTGTTCCCCGGCGGCTGCTTCCTCAGTCTCTTCGGGAGTCTCTTCCACAGCCTCTTCCTCTGCGGGGGCTTCTTCCTTCAGAATTTCCTCCTCCTTCATTTCTTCGGGAGTCTTTGTGTTTTCGTTTTCTGCCATAGCGTTCCTTTCCGCTTTTATTTCGCCTTCCTGTATGTCTTTCCCGCGACAGGGCCGCTAGCTCTTTTTATAGAGCTCATCCAGCTGACGCATGATGTCTCTGACGACGCCCACGACCTTTTCGTAATCCATACGCTTGGGTCCGACGATGCCGACCATTCCCTTGATCCCGTCGCCCAGATCGTAGTTGGCTGTGACGACGCTGCAGTCCTGCATGCCGGCCACCGGCATTTCCTTTCCGATGTAGACCTGGATGCCGCTCTCCGACGTATCGGAAAGCCTCTCCCGGACGATGGTTCCCAGCACCTGCTTTTCCTCAAAGTCCGAAATGATCTCGCTGGCCTTTTCGTTGTCCGCCAGTTCAGGATACCTGAAAATGTTGTTGGCCCCGCTGGTATAGATCTGCAGGTCCTCTTCCTTATGAACGATCTGTGCCGCCGCGTCGATCACGTTGCCGATGATCTCGGTGTGGATGCCCGCGTTGCGCTTGATCTGTTCGATCAGGCCCAGGGTGATGTCCGCCACCGCCAGTCCGCACAGGTTGGTGTTCAGAAGAAGATTCAGCTTCAGGAGCTGCTCCTGATTCAGTTCCTGTCCCACAGGGATCAGGGTGTTGCGGATCAGGTTTCCTTCGATCACGATGACTGCCAGGAGGTTGGCCGGATCCACCTGAGAAAGCTGAATAAATTTGATCTTGTTCTGTCTGACCGAAGGGGTGGAAACGATGGAGGCGTACTGGGTGTTGCTGGCCAGGAGCCTGGCGATCTGCTTGAGCTGCGCGTCCAGCTTGTCCTGCTTTTCCAGGAGCACACTTTTCATCTCCTCGACCTCGTGTCTCTCTTCCGAAAGCATGTGGTCGACGTACACACGGTAGCCCGCATCCGTGGGGATCCGGCCCGCCGAGGTATGGGGCTGTTTGATCAGGCCCATCTCCTCCAGGTCCGACATTTCGTTGCGGATCGTTGCGCTGCTCAGGTGCAGATCCGTATACTTGGAAATTGTCCTGCTTCCTACCGGTTCTCCGGTCTCCAGATAATTACGAACGATGGCCTGCAATATTTTCATCTTACGACCTTGCAGTTCCATATGGTTCCTCCTTATCCAGATTTTTTATTAGCACTCATTTATGTTGAGTGCTAACATCTTTCGAACTCTAAAATACCACCGCCGCATAGGGTTGTCAACTGTTCCTTTTCCAAAATGTGTGAAAAATATATGAAATAAAAAAGCCTCTCCGGAGCTCCGGAAAGGCTTTTCGATCCGCTACAGCAGGCCCCTTTCCTTACGGGAAAGGAGCGGTCCGGGCAGGGGCCCGGTCCTAAGTCCGCATCCCTGCGGACACGGGTATATTACAGTTCTACAGCGCCTGTTACGTCGCCGTTTACAACGTAGTATGCCTTGCCTTCTTCGGGCTTGACATAAACGTCAACGGTCTTTAAAGGAGCTTCGCCGGTGTATGCGGCCTTGACGCTCTCAACGATGTCAGCGGTCTTGAACTCTCTGCCTGCGAACTGAACGGTCACTGTGGACTTCACTGCGGGCTTTCTGGTGGTCTTCTTTGCGGGTGCTGCTGCCTTGGTCTCAACTGCCTTGGTCTCTGCTGCCTTGGTTGTCTTCTTTGTTGCCATTTTGATTTGTTCTCCTTTCAGAATCATGCGGTCCGGCCGGGCCAAGCCCTGCCATACACTTATAAAAAAGCGGACCCTTTGTTCCGGGCCGTGCCGGTTTATGCATTAAAAAGTGTTTGTTTTATCCAAACTACAATCATCTTTATTAGCACAATTCAAATTGTCTGTCAACATTTTTTGAAAGACTTTCCTGCGAAAAAGGGCGAAAATACGCGGTTTTCCTGCTTTCGGGGCGCTGCCGGGGCCCCTTCCGGGGCATCCGGGGGGGTATTTTACGCTCTGTCAGGATATTCCGTATTTACAAATCTGCGCAGGGCTTCCAGGGACCGTTTCACCTTTTCCGTATCGATGCAGTAGGCCATGCGGAAGTAGCCAGGAGCGTGGAAGGAGTCTGCGGGGACCAGAATCAGGTCATACTTTTTGGCCTTCTCGCAGAAGTCTTTGGAGCTTTCCTCCAGAGCCTTGGGCATGATGTAGAAGGTCCCGCCGGGCCTGGTCACGGTAAAGCCCAGCTCCTTTAAGCAGTCGTAGATCAGGTTCATGTTGGTCTCGTAGACGGACAGATCGGAGGTATCGTCGCAGGTCTCCCCCATGGCGATGGTCACCAGGGAGGAAGGGCAGTTGTGGCCGATGCCTCTGGAGATCTGGCCGAACATGGGGACCAGCTTATCCGCGTCCTCACAGGCGGGATTTACGGCCACGTAGCCGACACGCTCGCCGGGGATGGACAGGGACTTGGAGAAGGAATAGCAGGTCAGGGTGTGCTCATAGAACCTGGCCACATAGGGGGCCTTCTTTCCGTCGAAGACGATCTCCCTGTAGGGCTCATCGGAGATCAGGAAGATGTTCTTATCGAATTCTTTCGATTTCCTGCGCAGGACCTCCGAGAGCCTGGTCAGGGTCTCTTCCGTATAGACGGCGCCGGAGGGATTGTTGGGGGTATTGATCAGAAGGGCCGCAACGCTGTCTGTCAGCTTCTTTTCCAGGTCTTCGAAGTTGATCTGGAAGGCCTCTGTATCCGCTTCCACGATCTTGATCCTGGCCCCGGTCTCATTGATATAAGGATAGTATTCGGGGAAGAAGGGGGCGAAGACAATGACCTCGTCTCCGGGCTGCGTCACTGCCCGCAGGGCATGGGCGATGGCGCCGGCCGCGCCCGCTGTGGGGAAGATATGGCAGGGCTCGTAGTTCATGCCGAATCGCTTATTTAAGGAATCTGCCAGCTGCTTCTTGACCGTGTCGTTGCCGTTGGTGGGGGTATAGCCGTGGAGCTTCATGGGATCCATCTTTTCAAGAAGCTCCATGGCAGCCTTTTTATAGCTTTCCGGAGCCGGAACGGAGGGATTGCCCAGACTGAAGTCAAAGACGTTCTCGTAGCCGATCTCATTTCCGCGCCTTGTGGCAAATTCGGACAGCTCGCGGATCACGGATTTGTTGTCCAGCATATCTCGGTATTTTTTGTTGATCATCGTTGTTCCTCCTGATCATTTCTTTATTAAAGCGGATGCGCTTATATACAGTATGTGCAGGTCCCGGCGGATCTGCCGGGGCTCTCCTTCAATGGGCCGGCCTTCCTATGCTTTCCGGGAAAAAAAGATCTTTCCATCCTCTTCCAGAACGCTTTCAAAGCCCAGCTTTTCCAGCAGGCGGACCGACGCTGTATTGCCGGCGTCCGCCTCCGCTCCCACTCTTTCAAAAAGAAGGGCGTTCTTCCCGTAGTCCAGAAGGGCCCGGGTGACTTCCAGGGTAAGGCCCTGGCCCCTGGCTTCTTTTGCTGTCAGGTAGCCCAGCATAGCGTCGGCCCCCAGGATCTCCTTTTCCCTGGCCGCAGGAAGGGAAAAGCCCATCCGGCCGATGAGACGCCCGCTTTCTTTCGAAAGGACTGCCCAGTGGCCGAAGCCGAAAAGGCCGTAGATCCTTCCTATATAATCTCTGAGGATCTGCCGCTCCCTTTCTGTGTCCGGCCCCGGCGGTTCAAGATACCGCCTTGCTTCCTCGTCGTAGAGGCCGTATATATCCTCCAGGTCCTCCGGGACGAACTCCCGCACCAGGGTCCTTTCCGTCTCCAGGATCTTCCAGGGATTTCCCGTAAGCCGCTGGTAGATCTTGTTAAGGGAGTCATCGTCCACCCAGGCCGGCTCCTCCAGCACGTAGGAGGCGCCGGGAAAACGGTCCTCCCTGTTCCCCGGGTGGGACCAGGCGGCAGCCGCAAAGCCCCGCTCCTGAAGGGACCGCCATATATCCGTATCCCCCGCCAGAAAGAGCCTCCCCTCCGGGGATGTTCCCTCAAGGGCCTTTAAAAGCTGCTCCGGGGTCTCCGCTTCCATAAATAAAGCGCTCCAGCCTCTTTTCCCAAGCAGATCCAGGGCCTCTCTCAGCTCCTCCTCCGCCTCCGGAGGAAGGCCTTTTCCGGCCGCAAATACAATTTCGTATGGTTTTGCTTCTGTAAACGTGCTTATTTCGTTAAACATGGGACCATCATACAACGGGCCCGTTCCGATTGCAAAAAAAATTTTCGCCGTTCATGATTTGTTCATATTTTGTTAAGAGAATGTTAAACCCCATCTCAATTTCTGTCCAAAGAGAAAAGGTATGATACTTCCATAGCAGACAGGAACAATCAGATTATCTTTTTCATAATATGCCAGGTGCCCCCGCAAGGGGTGCCTGGCCCTCCTTTTTTTATGCGCAGCTGCCAGGAATACGGCAAAAAGCGGCCATGCGGGTATAGAAAACCCTGCATGGCCGCTTTTCTTACGTCAGTGATCAGTTTATTCTGTTTTCGTAATCCTGCAGTTCATGGAACACATTATCCACATAGACGGTATTTCCCTCGATTCGATAAAGCATAAAATACCTGTGTGACATAAAGTTGATTCGATGATATCCCAGCGCTCTCAGCCTTGGATTATCGCACAATTTAAGGCTTCCTGCCCTTCTCGACAAAATGTCCGTCGTCTGATCAAAATCATCCAGGATACTGCCTGCTGCCTGCGGATTCTGCTTCTCATGCAGGATGTATGAGACAAAGGCTTCCAGGTCCTCTTTGGCATTTTCTGTCAGAACAATGTCATAGTTCATATTTTGCCCTCAGGTCCTCAGAAACTTTTCCGGCAGTTCTCACTTTTCCTTCATCGGCCTGTCTTCTGGAGGATGCAAGCTTACCCATAACAGCATCTTCTGACAGTGCACCAAACGGATTATAAGTATGCCTTTTTATCTCAAACGGGAAACCATTCTGGGAAATCGCCTGTGTCAGAAATATCCTGATCGCTGTCGTTGTGTCAGTTCCAAGTTCCTTAAACAGTTCATCCGATTTTGCCTTTAGCTCATCATCTACCCTGACCTGTATTGTAACTGCCATAAAATCACCTCTCTTCTATCCTTATGATACTGCAAATGTATTGCCTGCGCAATACATTTGCATCTGTTTATAATACCTTGCTGCGGATCCGGAATTCAGGTCAGCGCATGGACGCCTCCTTACCGGACTGCTTTTCCTTTTGTATGTCAGAAATTCATTTCTGTTTTATTCCTGTGAGGGATTTTTGATATTTCATCGAAATATACATTCCGGGAGAGGATGCCCGGATGTTTATGACCGGGGCGTTAAATAAGGGCCCGGAACCGGTTCGTCCCGGGAAAACCGGCCTGAAAAAAAATGAGCCGGGGACGCGCCCCGGCTCATCTTAACTTTCACGTATTCGGAAATTCAGTTCTTGGCTGCTGTCAGGAAGACTTCGATCTCGCTGACCGCATCCGCTTCATCAGCGCCCTCTGCTGAGATGGTGATCATCTCATCTCTTGCGGGTTCCAGGGACATCATGCCCATAATGCTCTTGGCATTTACGCGCTTGGTCTCTGTTTCCATGTAGATCCTGCTGTCATACTTGCTTGCTACCTGGACCAGCTTGGCAAATGTTCTTGCCTCAAGCCCGTCTGCCCTTGAAATCCTAACTGATTTTTTTAGCATAGCCGTCTCCTCATCTGGTTATTCGCCGCCGCCCGCAGGCTGCGGTTTATGATCTGCCGACCGTTCCTTCTCAGCAATTTCAGACAGTTTCTTCAGCCGGTGATTGACACCGGACTTGCTGACGGGAGGCTGAAGCATCTGTCCCAGTTCTCCCAGCGGCAGTTCCGGATAGTCCGTTCTGAGCTCCGCCATTTCGCGGAGCTTTTCCGGAAGGACCTTTAATATCCCCCGTTCTTCCAGAAAACGGATGTCCCTGATCTGCTGCTGCGCGGCCCCTACCGTCCGCTTTGCGTTGGCTGTGTCACAGTTGACGCGGCGGTTGACGGTATTGACGACATCCTTCCGGATCCTCTGGTTCTCCATATCCATCATGGAGATATGGGCTCCCATAAGACCCAGCAGATCGATGATGTCCTGGGAATCCTTCAGGTAAACAATGAAGCGCGATTTTCTTTCCGTAAATCCTGCGGATTTGCCCAGCATGTAGAGAAGGGCCAGGATCTGTTTCGCATGCGCGAGGCTTCTGCAGTTGAACTCCAAGTGGTAATCCTTCCCGGGGTCGCTGACTGAACCTACGCACAGAAACGTATCCATCAGATAAGCCCTGGCACATTTTTCACTGCGGATGAGTCCGGGGCTGACTCCGCCGTTCTCTTCCCACATATGCATGCCGAAGGTGTCCAGAAGCTTTTTCCTGTCGCTCTCTGTCAGGTCCGGAAGGCCCCCTCCCCCTTTGCGGGAAGATCCCCCGGCACCCAAAGCGCCGTCTCTGTTCTGTCCTTGCGAGTCAGTACGCAATCTGCTGTCTATATTAAGGCCTTTCTTCAGCAAAGTAAAGCACTTTCTGAGGGCCTTTTCCGGACCGTCCGCAAAAACGATATCGAACTCGCAAGAATCTCTGATTTCCACTCTGGACAGGTTGAAGAGCAGAGCGGCCAGGGAGGAAAGGCGCTCCTGCCTGCCCCTGGGGATGTGCCCTGCGATCTCTTCCTTTACCCCCGCGGAAAATGACATATTAGAATTCTCCAAGATAAATGACTTCCCTTTCCAGCCGGATGCCGCTGTCCTCGAAGACCCTTTCCCTCACGTCTTCGATCACGCGGCGGATCTGGGCGGCGCTTGCGCCTCCCCGGTTGATGACAAAGCCGCAGTGCTTTTCGGAGACCTGGGCGTCGCCGCAGGCGTAGCCCCGAAGGCCCGCGTCCTGTATGAGACGGCCCGCGTAAACGCCGGGGATGGCCGGCCGCTTGAAGGTGGATCCGGCGGAGGCGTATTCCAGAGGCTGCTTTTCCCTTCTCTTTACGGCCAGTTCTCTGATCCTGGCGGTAATGGCGGCGGGGTCGCCCTCCTTCAGGTCCATGACGGCTCCCAGGACCACCGCCTCATGGGACTTCATATAGGAGGTGCGGTAGCCGAACTGCATCTCTTCCCCCGAAAGGGTCCTGACCTCTCCGTCCTCCAGAAGGGTCACCTCTCTGACCACCTGCTTCATTTCCCCGTCGTAGGCGCCAGCGTTCATGACGATGCCGCCTCCCAGGGATCCGGGAATGCCCGCCGCGAATTCCAGGCCGGCAAGGCCGCATCTGGCGGCGGTCAGGGCTATGCTCTGGAGGGTCGCCCCGGCCCCGGCGGCAAGGGTCGTCCCCTCGACGCGGATCTGCCTGAGGGGCTCCTCCTCCCCGCTTTTCTTTCCGGCTTCTGTATTCGTCTCCGGCCCGGTCCCGGTATCGGTCATGGTGATGACCGCTCCCCGGTAGCCCTTATCGCCGATCAGCAGATTGGTGCCCCGGCCCAGAAGAAAGGTCTCCCTGCCTTCTGCCTTTAAGAGGGCAAGGACCTGCCTCAGCCGGTCCCTGGTGCCCACCCGGACAAAGAAGTCGGCAGGGCCGCCCGTCCGGAAGGAGCAGTGCCGCAGAAGGGGCTCGTCACAAAGGACCTTTCCCCTTCCTGCTATATTTTCCAGTTCACTTATCAAATTCTGTCTGTTCAATATCAGTCCTCATCCAAATCCTGAGGGTTCTTCCACTTGGCGTTGACCCTCTCGTACAGTTCTTCCGCAGCGTTGTAGCCCATGAGCTTCTGCCTGTGGTTGGCGGCGGCCGCCTCACAGATAATGGCCAGGTTGCGGCCGGGCCTTATGGGCAGCTTGTGGCAGACCACCCGGTTGCCCAGGTATTCCTTGTAATTGTCCGCCACTCCCAGACGGTCGTATTCCTTGTCCTTGTCCCAGTCCTCCAGCTCGATGACCAGATCGATGTTCTGGGTGTCCCGGACGCTGGATACGCCGAACAGGCTCTTGACATTAATGATGCCGATGCCCCTGAGCTCTATGAAATGCTTGGTGATCTCCGGAGCCGTGCCGATCAGGGTATCCTCGGAGACCCTGCGGATCTCCACCACATCGTCCGAGATCAGGCGGTGGCCCCTCTTGATCAGCTCCAGGGCCGCCTCGGACTTGCCGATGCCGCTCTCTCCGGTGATCAGAAGGCCGATACCGTAGACGTCCACCAGGACCCCGTGGACCGTGATGAAGGGAGCCAGCCGCACGTTGAGCCAGCGGATGGTCTCCGCCATGAAGGAAGAGGTGGCCTGACGGGTGATCAGGACCGGTATGCCGCTTCCCCTGGCGATCTCCAGAAAGGTCTGGTCCGGCTCCAGGTTGCGGCAGAAGATCACCGCCGGGATGGGGAAGGAGAGCAGGTGGGAATAGATCTCCCGCTTCCTGGCCTCTTCCATGCCGTCCATGTAGGCATGCTCCACCAGACCGCAGATCTGCAGACGCTCCCCGGCGAAATGCTCGAAGTAGCCGGTCAGCTGGATGGCGGGCCGGTTGATGTCGGGCTGGCGGATCTTGATCCTGGAGGGATCGATCTCCGGCGTCAGGTTGGTCAGTCTCATTTTTTCCATCAGTTCATTCAAACGTACCACAGACATGTCTCAAGTCTCCCTGTGAAAATAATTCCATATTTCCTGCGCCTGCTTTCCGCTGATGCCCGGAACGGAGGCCAGGGTCTCTTCGTCCGCCTCCATGATCTCCTGGATCGAGGCGAACTGCTTCATAAGTGCCTTCTTTCTGGCAGGTCCCACCCCCGGGATCTCGTCCAGACGGGACGTGACCTGGGATTTGCTGCGCAGGGACCGGTGATACTCGATGGCAAAGCGGTGGGCCTCGTCCTGGACTCTGGTAATGAGCTTGAAGGCCTCGCTGTGCCGGTCAATGGGGATTTCTATATTATTATAATATAATCCTCTGGTTCTGTGGTTATCGTCTTTGACCATTCCGCATACGGGAATGGAAAGGCCCAGCTCCTTCAGGACCTCCATGGCTATGTTGACCTGGCCCCGGCCGCCGTCCATCATCAGAAGGTCCGGGAAGCGGGTAAAGGAGCCCAGCGCCCTGTCCAGGTTCTTTTCCTCCAGTTCCTTCATCTCCTCCATGCCGTGGCTGAAGCGCCTTGTCAGGACCTCCTTCATGCAGGCGTAGTCGTTGGGACCGGCCACCGTTTTGATCCGGAACTTGCGGTAATCGCTGCGCTTGGGCTTTCCCTTTTCGTAGACGATCATGGAGCCCACGTTGGCGAAGCCGCTGATGTTGGAGATATCGTAGGCCTCCATGCGCTGGCAGGAGGAAAGGCCCAGCAGCTCTTCCAGCTCCCGGACGGCCCCTATGGTCCTGCCCTCTTCTCTCTTCATCCTCTCCCTGTCCCCCTTCAGGATCAGGGCCGCGTTCTCCACGGCCAGGTCCACCAGACGGGATTTCTGCCCTTTTTTGGGAATGACCAGGGAGACTTTGCTGCCCTTCCTCAGGGTCAGCCATTCCTCCAGAAGGCCGCGCCCCACGGGCTCCTCCGGCAGCATGATCTCTCTGGGGATAAAGGGGGTGCCCGCGTAGAACTGCTGGATAAAGTCCGCCATCAGCTCCGCCTCGGACTTGCCTCCCACATGGGCCATATAGAAGTGCTCCCTGCCGATGAGCCGCCCGTCCCGGATAAAGAAGGTTTGGATGACACCGT
>Ga0326512_10001159_pt1 | contig 21141 bp, 21 predicted proteins | sample 1_2617_0518_D_FD_203652 | JGI IMG/M metagenome (GOLD analysis project Ga0326512, IMG submission 203652) | Bovine rumen microbial communities from UC Davis, California, United States - 1_2617_0518 | ecosystem: Host-associated > Mammals > Digestive system > Stomach > Rumen | place: USA... | reverse complement strand
GGGGTACGACAGAGACTGCTGTCAGAATCCAGATATACTCTGCCATCACCGCATATTGCATGGTGGCTATCGTTGAGCACGACCTCAAACTGCACAGGAGTACCTACGAAGTGTTGAGAATTTTGAGTGCTTCGTTGTTGGATAAGACTCCTATCAAGGAACTCTTCACCAAGGAACCTGAGTATGTTGCTGATGATGGTCAATTGACTCTTAATTTTATTTAGTGGACACTAGTGAATATTTCTATAAAAAAAAATGTATTCAAACCCTCCAAATAGGACGATAAAATACGCTAGAGTAAATACTTGTGGCCTTTGATAAGTTGATGCAAGAAAACAAAGTAATAAATATAATGAATATCTGTTCTTCCTGGCAATTATAAAAGAAATAATAATGAAAGGGACAAGAAAAAAAGATGCTCCAATAATACCATAATTTACTATATACTGAAGATATGAAGACGTGCTCATGTCACCAGCATAATGATCTACACCCAGGAACATTTTTGTTGAATCGTTTTTCACTTCCCTCCATACCTTCATAAATTCATCTGATGTCCTATCATCACCAGCAAAACTACCATTTTCAAAAGTAAAACGCCCCAAAAACCTGGTAATACTTTCATTCTCGTTAAAAAATGTTACCGCCCCTAAAGCCAAGACAACTACTAGAACTGTGAGACCTACTAAGTATATGAACTTCTTTTCACCTATACTGTATGATAAGAAATAAATAAATAGTAATAGCCAAAAAGCCAATGATAAACTTAGAACTCCAGCTATAAAAATAAGAATATTACCAATACGTCTAAAATTAACTCCGTCTGCTATTAAACAAAGAGCGCATATAGTACCCAGCCAACCTGGTTCATTGAAAAGGCCGCAAAGTCTACATAAGGTTTCATTTGGTGTTACATATAATACTGAAAAATAATAATTCATATATAAGTTTGTACTACCTTCTTCATAAAAATCAACAACTGTAAATGGAGGAAGAATGCCTGTTATAAATAACAAAAATGATAATATTCCAAAAACACTTTCAATTATTAGTAGAATTCGTACAACCTTAAATGTTTCCCTCTTAATTATATCGTCAGATATACAAAACAAGACAATGGTTGAAATAGGTAATATACTATTAAATGTAGAACCCGTAGCAGGCGCCAATACATCTATTAGCCAAAACAGTAACGGTGTTAAAGACAAAAGTATATATAACTTATTCTTTGTGATCTTTTGTGAAACAAGAAAATAAAGAACAAAAACAATATCCAACGCTAAACCCAACATCCATAACCAAGGTATAAATAACTCAGTTGCAGATTGGCTGAACACAGTTGTTTGAAGAAAAAATAGAGCAGTGTAACCCAAACAAATGCTACGTCTCTTCCCCCCTATACTAATAGTATTATTCATTCATCTTAAGAGGTTTAATAAAAATAATCATCTATTTGAATATCAAATAAAGATTTGGAATATGATTTATTAACACGTAAGAGATGTTTGTACCCAACTACACAATACTTAATTTAGCTTACGCTTCATGCGTTTCTTAAACAACTGCCAACTAATAAAATTTTTAATTCTGTTTATAGTCAATTTATAATATTGTTTACGCTTTTTTTCTACCACTGACGAAAAATTTATACAACTTTTATCTTTAGGAGAAATTGGAGAGCTATCCCTTCCCTCCCAGACTTCTATGAGCCATGAGACATAATTCTTTGCATTGTTCTCTTTGAAGAATTCTAACCTATCTGAATGGCTTTTAACTATCTTATCAAATTCATCAAAAAAAGATTGTTTGTCATCAAAGGGATAGTCTATATTAGGGATGGCTTTATGAAATCCGTCAAAAGTAACACACAATGGAACATCTTGCGCATATGCATCATATGTGCCCATAGCACCTCCATCCATTCCCATGTAAATGTAATAATTCAATGAGGAAAGTTTGTGTTGTTGAAACTCGTATTCATAAGGGAGGTTCCTTGAAACATTATGCCACTCATACGTGCACCCCATTTTCTCCAAATTATTAACAACATTACCCCATCCTTTTCCAACAAACACAAAATTCACATATCTAGCATAATCATGACTTTTACAATAATCTAAAAGCCATTGCTCGTTTTTTCTTCCATCTGAGTAACAAGCACTAAATATTCCTACTGATATAGGTCTTATATATGAATTTCTAACCGGTAAAACTTTCCCATAGACTTTATGAGGATCAAAGCCCAATTCTATTAAAAACTGAGCATCTTCAGGAGACATACAAATAAAAGAATCAAATTGATCCTTAATACTAACTAAATTTCGTTCTGTCAATGTATCATTTAAATGAGTATAGAAGACAGAATTATGTTTTGCCTGTGGGTTGGGAACTGCTAATAGATGTGCTAAATGATAGCAAATTTCTTCACCTTGATAGTCTTCTGAGTTTCCACACCTACACTGATAACCTAACGCTTCTGCATTTCGCTGAATGTCATCTGCAATCTTGCCCATTATCCAATTATGGCTAAACCCATAATCATTTATAAAAATCCTATTCATAATATTTATCTTTTAATCAAACCTTTTAATAAGTTTCTTTCTTTTTGTTCCATAAATATATAACAAAGTAAAACTTCAATAAGACAAACGACAACAACGCCCCCTATTGATCCGATAATTGACGTAGGTGACCATAAAAAATATATCGGAACCATAATCATTGCAGATACAGCAATCAAAAGCAAAACTGGAAATATTACTCTTTTGTAATACTGTAATAATGGAAACTGAATCTCAACATAAGCATTATATGTAATAGCGACAACAATAACCGCTTCCATAATAGAAAGCACTATGAATGGAGTCCAAATCGGAGCGCCTAACTTTAGCGTTACAAATACTATTACAAGAAAAAAAAGCATAATAATTGATTCAATTACTAAATATCTTTTAACTTTCCCGAATGACATATACATTATGTTTAACGGTTCATGAAGAGAACGTATCAGTATTGTAAACAAAACTATTTGAGTAAATAATGTAGCCATGTCAGGCACTATTTCTAGCCAGATTGCCAATAATTGTGGAGCAAAAAGAATCAAGGCTGAAGACGGGACTAGTATTGTAAAGAAAGATAATCTGGACAGCGTTATTATGGAGTCATAAAAAGAGAGTAATTCTAATGATGCAGATTTCTGCATAATAAATGGTCTTACTGCCAACATCGTATTACTCGAAAGTTGGGATGTAACAGCGCGAACTTGGTAAGCAATAGCTCTTGCCGAATTCATAACAACCCCTCCAAAAACATTCAAAAGAATATTAATCCCTTCATGTATCAGAGAAAAAGATATATTACCAAAAAAATTCCAGGATGACAATGAAAAAATATCATGGAAAAGCCCCTTTTCTATCTTAAAATTAATACTGCATTCTTTGAATCTCCTCGAGTATAGTAACTGCAATAACAAAGTTGAAATTGGAATAAAAACGACGAGGAGAGAATATGTTTTTAGGTAGTCATGGCCTATTATAGGAAGGAGAAAAACAAACAAGAGTTTTAATAATCCGTCAAAGACCGTAATTGCCGCATAAAAACCCATTTTCTCATTAGCAATTATTACTGCATCATATGGTATACTTAGAATCCCAATTGATGTCGCCAAAACTGACATTTGAAAAACGAAAACGGCAGCATCATATCTTTCGGGGGGGATGTCCAACTTGGTCTTCAAGAGCCACAATCCAACAATCTCAACAATAATTACAAATACAATTATTAAAAAAAGATGAATAACAATACTGATATTAAAAATGGAGATCTGTTCTTTATAATCAGAAGAATTTTTCCCTTTCGATACATTTAAAAATCTTTGGATAGATTCCGAGAACAGCGACTTAATAGAAACAAAAGTTGCAGAAATACTGCCTACAACAGAAAACACGCCAAAGTCATTAACGCCCAAAGTCTTTAATAAAACCCTAGAAGTATAGAATGCAATAATGATTAACATCACCATACGGATATATACAATACCCGTATTTTTTGCTATTCTCTTGACATGAACAGAACTCTGACCCATACTCAATAACCAGTTTAAATACCAGCACTCCTTTTAATAATCCGCTGAGGGTTCCCCACTACTACAACACCAGGTGGTACATCTTTAGTAATAACAGCACCAGCTCCAATAATTGAATCATCCCCTATCGTAATATTGCCTATTACTATAGCATTTGTTGCAATTAAAACACGACTGCCTATAGTAGGTATGTTATCTTGATTCGTATTATGCCAATCCCCACCAGCTCCTATTGTTACGCCCTGACTTACAGTTACGTCATCGCCAATCTCCTTAGCTCTTAAAACTGCTCCAAGATTATGGTAAACAATTAAACCCGGACCAATCTTGTTGGAAGGAGTTAATATTTCGATATTTGTATTGGTCTTATAAAAAAAACTAAACAAATGATAGATAACTGTACGATCCTTTAACCGTGATAAAAAAACAGTAGCAACATTCTTTTCCTGTAAAATTCTACAGAAAGCCTCAAATTTAGTAATAGGACGGTCGTTCTCCCTAAATCTTCTTGTGATATCTCTTCTTAATTTGGGGAAAACTTCTCTATTACAAGCTATAGCAAATATTGGATACTTGTAAATTGACAATATACCTCTTATTATATTCTTCTTATTCACGACAACAATTAAATGCTTTTATTACATCACATATATAATAAATTTGTCTATCATCTAATCCACTTCCAGATGGAAGATAGAACCCATTTTTAGTTAACCATTCACATACCGGATAATCTCCGTTTCCATCACAACCATAATCAAGAAGTGCCTTTTGCTTATGCATCCCAGTGAAAAGCAAACGGGTATCAATACCTTTATCTTTTAGATAAGCAATCAACTCATCCTTTGTATGGCCATACTTTTCAGGATCAATGACAATGGTATTCATCCAACATACATCCAAACATCCTTCGTTGGGTTCTGCCTGGAAAATAATTCCAGGAACGTCCTTGAGATACTTTCTATACAACTGATGATTGCGGATTCGCATCTCACGATACATATCAGCTTTCTCGACCTGAGCAAGTCCTATAGCAGCAACAACATTACTCATTCGGTAATTATATCCAATGTCATCGTGCTGATAGTTGCGAGGGCCATCCAACGGGAAACACACATTCTTGAAATAGCGGGCTCGATCATAAACCTCTTTCTTGTTGGTCACAACCATACCACCTTCACCAGTAGTAATGTTCTTATTGGCAAAGAAACTGAAACCGGCTATATCAGAGAAAGATCCTGATTTCTTTCCGTGATACTCTGCACCATGAGCTTCAGCAGCATCCTCAATCACATAGAGGTTATGTTTCTTGGCAATAGCACAGATTGCATCCATATCACACATTTTACCAAAGATATGTACAGGCATGATGGCTTTAGTCCTGGGAGTTATTTTCTCCTCAATTATATTCACATCAATGTTCCATGTATCCTTGTCAGCATCCACAAACACAGGCTTTGCACCTGTATAGCAAACAGCAAAGGCAGATGCAATCATAGTGAAGGTTGGAATAATCACCTCATCACCCTTTCCAATGCCAAGAGCAAGCAATGCCAAATGTAATGCAATGGTTCCGTTGCAAACGGCTACTCCATATTCGCAATCACAATACTTTGCAAACTGGTTTTCAAACTCCGTGACATACTTACCAGATGATGAAATCCAGCCAGTCTGGACAGCATCAGTTACATACTTTAATTCATTTCCAGCGAGCAGCGGCTCGCAAACGGGGATATTTGCCATAATTATTTCAATACTACTTTATTATCTTCTATCGGTTCAAAACGTACCTTGTCATTGGTTCCACAATAAGGACCTTGTTTTACCTCAACAATTTCTGAATCTTCCATCACCTTGAAGCCATGACCTCCATATCCAAGGAAAAGTATATCTCCTTCATAAGCAATCCGGCTCTCCAGATAGTTCTTGTCATTATCATAATAATCCACACGTACTTTGCCTTTCTGTATAATTAGCACTTCTTGAGTTAGTTCAACAGTACGTGGAACCATGTTATGCACATGAGGTGCAATAACGTAGTCCTTGGCTCGGTTCATATAGCCAAGTTGTTGAGGAGACTGGTCATCTGTCAAGAACTGAATACCAGTTTCGTGATAGTCCTTACGGATAATCAGACCAAGGAACTGATTACCATTGTATATTTTCTCAAGTGTTGCCATTAATGAGTTTTTACGTATTCAAGATCATGCTCAACCATAATGCGTACTAACTCCTCAAAAGGAGTCTTGCGAGGATTCCAACCAAGCAGAGTCTTTGCCTTAGTAGGATCACCCAACAACTGGTCGACTTCAGCAGGACGGAAGTACTTAGGATTGACAGCAACAAGCGTCTTACCAATCAAATGCTCGGGGCCGGATACGCAAATACCCTTTTCATCTACGCCTTCACCTTCAAACTTTATTTCCACACCAGCAGCTTTGAATGCAAGTGTTGCGAACTCGCGAACCGTGTGATACTCTCCTGTGGCAATAACAAAATCCTCGGGTGTGGGATGCTGTAGAATGAGCCACATACACTCCACATAGTCCTTGGCGTAACCCCAGTCGCGAAGAGAATTTAAGTTACCAAGATTGATGCAGTCCTTCTGACCGTTCATAATACGTGCAACACCAAGTGTAATTTTACGGGTAACGAAATTCTCACCACGTCGTTCAGACTCGTGATTGAACAGGATACCATTCACAGCATACATTCCATAAGCCTCACGGTAGTTCTTGGTAATCCAGAAGCCATACTGCTTGGCTACGCCATACGGAGAACGGGGATAGAAAGGAGTGGTTTCCTTCTGGGGGACTTCCTGTACTTTACCGTAAAGTTCGGAGGTGGAAGCCTGATAAATACGGCATTTCTTCTCCATTCCAAGAATACGAACAGCCTCCAATAGACGAAGTGTACCAACAGCATCAGTTTCTGCCGTGTATTCAGGGACATCAAAAGAAACCTGTACATGGCTTTGAGCTGCAAGGTTATAAATCTCATCTGGCTGAACAAGCATCAGAATTCTCTCCAAAGAAGAAGAATCTGTCATATCACCATAATGAAGCGTTAAACCACCATCATCACGAGCATCCTTAAGATGACGTTTCAAGTAAAGAGGTTCAATACGCTCTCTGTTAAACGTTGATGCACGTCTAACAATACCATGAACTTCGTAACCTTTCTCAATAAGGAACTCGGCTAAGTAAGAGCCATCCTGTCCGGTAATACCGGTAATCAATGCTTTTTTCATATTACTTATAATAATTGTTTATTCTATAGTTGAAAACTCTCTTATACGCTGTTCTTCACTACGCTTACACAAAAGTATCTGACCATTCTTCTCGCTGAAAATATAACCATCGAGTCCTTGAAGAACAACTTTTTTTGCATCCTCTGCATGCACCACACAATCTGTGCACTCATAAAGTTTCACATTACCTACGGCACCATTGTTATTCTCATCTTTCTGCAACTTGTCATGCAATGAGGCCCAGTTACCCAGGTCGCTCCAACCGAAGTCTGCAGGATGGGTGTAAACCATATTGTATTCACTTGCAGGTTCCATTACAGCAAAGTCTATGGATATCTTTTCGCATTGGGGGAAGATACCGGCCACATCACCAGTTGCTGCAATCTTATCCATATCAGCTGCAATGTTAGGTTTATACTTCGTAATGCAATTGGTAATGGTATCTATGTTCCATACAAAGATACCTGCATTCCAAAGGTAGTTTCCATCTTTCAGATAATGCTCTGCGGTTTCAAGGTCGGGCTTCTCCTTAAAAGCCTCAATTCCACAGATTTCTCCTTCTACAGCTTCTTTGGCCTCTACATAGCCATAGCCAGTTTCAGGACGTGAAGGTTTAATGCCAATGGTAACAATAGAATTATTCTTTTCTGTAAATGCAAGTGCATTCTTTATTACCCTACGGAACTCTTCTGGATTCATAACAACAGCATCAGCCGGCGTAACCACCACATTTGCCGTTGGATCTTCCTTCTTGATGCTCCAACAAGCCCATGCAATGCAAGGGGCTGTATTACGAGCTGCTGGCTCTGCAAGGATATGCTCTGCAGGAATGTTAGGTAGTTGTTGCTTAACAATGTTAACGTACTTGGCATTAGTAACAACCCAGAAGTTCTGCATGGGACAAATGCCCTTAAATCTGTCAACAGTCAGTTGAATAAGCGTTCTTCCACAGCCCAATATATCAATGAACTGCTTGGGATATTCTGGAGTGCTCAGCGGCCAGAAACGGCTACCTACTCCACCTGCCATTATAACAATGTGGTTTTTGCTCATCATATATGATATTTCAGAACTTTATTTATTCAGTTGAACAGATTTTCTTATTGCCTCTTCAGCTGTATACTTAGGAGTCCACCCCATAAGCCTAAGCTGAGATACATCATAACTATACTTATGTACATCTCCCTTCCAACCTTTATATTCACCACCATAATGTATTGGAACTTGAATTCCCACTTCCTCCATTACGATTTGAGCAATACGTTCAACAGTAACGTTTGAATCCACTCCAACCAAATATGCATTATATGGGTCATTAGCATGATTCAACAACCACATAACACCATCTACCAAATCCTCTATCCATATATATGGTTTAGTCTGCGTACCATCACCATATACTTCTAACTCGTTTGGATGTTGTTTTAGTTTTCTAATGAGGTCAGGAATGACCCCGTGAGTCATATTGGGTCCAACCGCATTACAGAAACGAGCTGTCCACACTTGAAAATCATGCAGGCTGCTGAATGAACTTACAAAAGCTTCACTGGCCAATTTGGCAGCACCATAATGTGAAATAGGGCGCATAATTGATCGGTGTTCCTGCAAGCGTTCGTTTGCATTGCCATATACTGTAGATGATGATGCAAAGAAGAACTTCTTGATCTCATAGATGCGCATCATCTCCAACACATTCAATGTAGTAAATAGAGTATTCTCAATATCCTCATGTGGTGTTTCTTCACCCTTAGCAGTGTCAGCATTAGCTGCTAAATGGAACACCATATCAAAAGGATGAGTATCAAACACACGCCTTAGTTTAATGGTATTATTTACATCAAACTCATAGAATGAAAACTGAGGGTACTCTTCCAATCCCTTCAAATTCTCTTTACTTCCGTTTGATAGGTTATCAATGGCAACAACGTTGTGGCCGTCTTTAACCAGTCTTTTGCATAGATGGCTTCCTATGAATCCAGCTCCGCCTGTTACTAATATATTCATACCTCAGATTAATTTATTATCATTCTGCTGTTTCAAAAAGAAGTACTGCCAAAGTGGTGCGGCCATCAAAGCAGAGATTATATCACCTTGCTTCAAAGCTTGCAATGTTTCTTCTTCCGTCAACAAAACTGTTTCTATTTCTTCTGTTTTCTCAAGTTTAGGTTCTGAAACTTTAACTAAGTCGGTAACAAGAAAAGAATAACTAATTTCAGTTATGTTGCTTGTGTCAACAGCAATTTGATTCAATAATTGCCATTTGCCCTCAGCATAGCCGGTTTCCTCTAATAATTCACGCTTTGCTGTTTCCAATGGTGTCTCTCCTGGTTCAACGTTGCCTGCGCAAATCTCCAAGCAATCTTTGTTAATTCCATAACGATATTGCTTTTCAAAGACAAAGTAACCTTCCTTTGTTATTGCAATGATGTGAACTATTTCAGGCCGTTCTATGACATAGAAATCTTCGATTTCAGTACCAGAAGGTAAGCGAACATGATCCTTACGAACTGATATCCACTTGTTTTTTATTACGTACTCCTTTTTCAACTGTTTCCAACTCATAGAATCTCTTCTTGGCCCAACTTATCAACTAATGGCAGGTAACTATCAATTCTCTAAAATCTAAATCTATTTTTTTTGATTCAATTCTTCTCTCATTTTGACATAGCGACTCATCATACTGAATAGCTCATTTGTCATTTGGCTTTCTGACACGCCATTTTTGAAATTTAGAACTAAATTCGTTTGTTTAATCCTTGCAGAATTCTTATTTGGCCATGCTGTGAATAGGAGTGTAATCTCATCGCCACTTTTCTTCGAACTTATATATTGAATCATTTTCAATTCAAACTCCATCTTTTCTAAAGGCTCAACTTGTTCTTTTAAAATTTCGCAGAGCTTACGGTTATATACAGGCTGATTGTAATTATCCATCAAATAATCTAGAATTCCAGCCAAACGAAGGCCCATTATTTTTGAGTCAATGGTCTTAATGTCATAGTCTGGTACAGACAAATCCAGCCCAATCTCTGTTCTGTACTTTTCCAGTCGCATAGAGTCGATTTGTACAGGTATAATTTGAGCAAAAGAAGTCAAAGCTGACAACAAATAGAGTATTATTATGTATAAAGCTTTCAGTTTCATTATGCTTAATAATAGGGTCCTTACAGTAAAATGATGTTAACTGTTAACTGTTAATTTGCGGCTTTGCCGCTTAGATAATCCAGCCGGTGGCGGAGTTTACGGAGCCACGGGCTGACACCTTATTATATAGCGGAAGGCTCTTTTGCGGACTTGTTCCGAAAATGTGCCTGAAGCGCTAGACCAGATTAGGAATTCCGTTCAGCTCGTTTTGAATGTACTGGAGGCTGGCAATCTTCGCTTTCGTTTCCTCAATATTCAAAAGCTTTGTATTGTTGCTATTGAATTCAGTAAGCACTTCGCGCTTGACGTCACCCTTAGAGAAATACTTGTCGTAATTCAAATCACGGTTGTCTGCCGGAACACGGTAGAAGTTACCCATATCCTGAGCCTTTGCACACTCCTCGTTGGTCAGAAGCGTTTCATAGAGTTTTTCTCCATGCCTTATTCCAATGACCTTAATCTCGGGTTCGGTTCCCTCGGGAGCCTGATGCTTGAACAGTTCCTTCACAGCTTCTGCTTGGGTTTGAATAGTACATGCCGGAGCCTTCTGAACGAAAATATCTCCGTTCTGTCCGTGTTCAAAAGCGAACAATACCAAATCAACAGCCTCTTCCAGAGACATGATGAAACGGGTCATCTTGGGTTCGGTGAGGGTGATGGGGTTGCCTTTACGGATCTGGTCAATCCAAAGAGGGATGACAGAGCCACGGCTGCACATCACGTTACCATAACGGGTGCAGCAAATCTTCGTATCACCACTCAGACGGCTCTTAGCCACAGCAATCTTCTCCTCAATGGCCTTGGTGATACCCATGGCATTGATAGGATATGCGGCTTTGTCGGTGGAAAGGCATATCACGCACTTCACACCAGCATCTATGGCAGCATCGAGCGTATTGTCCGTACCAATCACGTTGGTCTTGACAGCTTCCATCGGGAAGAACTCGCAACTGGGCACCTGCTTCAAAGCAGCTGCATGGAAGACATAATCCACACCCTTCATCGCGTACTTCAGCGTGCTCTTGTTACGCACGTCACCAATATAGAACTTAATCTTGTTAGCCACCTCCGGCATACGAGCCTGAAAGTCGTGACGCATATCATCCTGCTTCTTCTCGTCGCGCGAGAAGATGCGGATTTCACCTATGTCTGTTTTCAAAAAACGGTTAAGTACTGCGTTTCCAAACGATCCGGTTCCACCGGTTATTAATAAAACTTTATCTTTAAATGTACTCATAACATAAAATTTTTATCCCTGCATTATAGCCGTCCCTTATCAAGGGCCTCTAAATATCCTTAAATAAGCTCATTGCTATATCTTGTTTAAATTATAATCACTATTATTTTACCGGTTCGAAATAGGTGTCCGGCTTATTGGGATTGAATATCTCGTTACAATACATTACCGTGACGAGGTTTTCTGTTTCACTGAGGTTGATGATGTTGTGGGTATAACCTGGCAACATGTGGATGCATTGGATGTTATCACCACTCACCTCAAACTCAATTACTTCATCTGTACCCAGTTTACGTTCCTGAATCAAGCCATGGCCAGCTACTACAATGAAGAACTCCCACTTGGTATTGTGCCAGTGCTGTCCTTTGGTGATGCCTGGTTTTGAGATGTTGACGCTTACCTGACCAGCATTGAGGGTATGAACCAACTCTGTAAATGAGCCACGATCATCCACGTTCATCTTTAATGGGAAAGCGACCTTTTCTTTGGGGAGATAGCTCAGATATGTGCTATACGACTTCTTTGCAAAGCTGTTTTCAGGAATCTCTGGTATCATCAGGGTCTTGGGTTGCTCAGCGAAACTCTTTAAGAGCTCGACAATCTCACCCAAAGTTGCTTTGTGGGTTGTTGGTACATAACAATATTTACCATCTGCCTGGGGTAAAACATCAAGACCATCGAACTCACAATGATGCTCCTCACCTTTTAGACAGGCAATCATCTCATCAACTAAATCGTCAATGTAGAGCAGTTCCAGTTCTACGCTGGGATCGTTGACAGTGTAAGGCAGGTCATTGGCAAAAGCATTGCAGAAGGTTGCCACCGCACTATTATAGTTAGGACGGCACCACTTGCCAAAGAGGTTCGGGAAGCGGTAAATCAACATTCTTGCGCCAGTCTCTTTGCCGTACTCCAAGAACAGATCTTCACCAGCTTTCTTGCTGCGCCCATATTCGCTGTTACCAAAACGACCAGTAAGAGAAGCCTGCTGTGAGCTTGACAACATCACAGGGCAGGTATTACCATGTTTCTTCAATGTATCAAGCAAGGTAGATGCAAAGCCAAAGTTGCCCTGCATAAACTCCTCCTGGTTCTGGGGACGGTTAACTCCAGCCAAGTTGAACACGAAGTCTGCATTCTTGCAGTATTCGTCCAACTGCTCAGGAGTTGAGTCCAAATCATATTCATACACGGCTTCCATGGTCACGTCACCATAGCAACGTGCCTTACCGTCTTTAATGTTATTCAACTGTGCGCACAGATTCTTACCTACGAACCCTTTGGCACCTGTAACTAGAATTTTCGCCATACCATCTTATTTACAATACCAACATAGCTTTGGATAATCTTGACTACCTTGGTAGAGACATTTTCCTCTATATAGTCAGGAACAGGAATGCCGTAGTCACCATTCTGGTTCAATGTCACTGCCGTATCTACAGCTTGAAGCAATGACTTTTCATCAATACCTGCGATGATGAAGCAAGCTTTATCGATTGCTTCAGGACGCTCTGTAGAAGTACGGATGCAGATTGCAGGGAATGGATGACCTACACTTGTAAAGAAACTGCTCTCCTCTGGCAGTGTACCGGAATCAGAAACCACTGCAAAGGCATTCATCTGCAAGCAGTTGTAGTCATGGAATCCCAGAGGTTCGTGCTGAATAACACGATTGTCGAGTTTAAAGCCAGACTGCTCCAAACGCTTACGGCTACGAGGATGGCAGCTATAAAGGATTGGCAAGTCATACTTTTCAGCCATCTTATTGATAGCGGTGAAGAGACTCATAAAGTTCTTCTCCGTATCAATATTCTCCTCGCGGTGAGCTGAAAGCAGGATGTACTTGCCTTTCTCCAAGCCCAAACGCTTGTGAATATCGCTGGCCTCAATCTCTGCAAGGTTATTGTGCAGAACTTCAGCCATAGGAGAACCTGTAACGTAAGTACGCTCCTTAGGCAGACCAGTGTCTGCCAGATACCTGCGTGCGTGCTCGCTATACGCCATATTCACATCGCTGATGATGTCCACGATGCGGCGGTTGGTCTCTTCGGGCAAGCACTCGTCCTTACAACGATTACCAGCCTCCATGTGGAAGATGGGAATATGCAGGCGCTTGGCACCAATTACTGACAGGCAACTATTAGTATCACCAAGTACTAGCACTGCATCTGGCTTGGTCTCTACCATCACCTTATATGATTTATCAATGATATTACCCATTGTAGCACCAAGGTCATCACCCACAGCTTCCATATATATATCAGGATCTGCAAGTTTCAAATCTCTAAAGAATACCCCATTGAGGTTATAGTCATAGTTCTGCCCAGTATGTGCCAGCAGACAGTCAAAGTACTGACGACACTTGTTAATAACCGCCGCCAAGCGAATAATCTCCGGGCGCGTACCAACAATAACCAGAAGCTTCAGCTTCCCATTCTCTTTAAAATGATTCATTCTTAATTGCATCTAAATTTAAGTTCTGGCAGGCAGTATCGAACTGCGAACAATTGTTCCACCTGTGCTGCCAGAGGTCTTTGTTTCTTACAGAAGGTTATCCTTCTCGATATCCTTAAAATACTTGTAGGTGCCATGCTTTAGTTCGTCCGTAGCATCTTCGTCACAGACGATGATGGCATGGGGATGTTGCTGCAGGCAGCTGATGGTCCACATGTGGTTGACAGGCTCTTCAACACCATGACGCAGGGCACGTGCCTTGTTGTGCCCATTCACCATGATCATCACCTGCTTGGCATCCATCACCGTGCCGACACCAACGGTCAGAGCGGTCTTGGGAACCAGATCGACATCATTATTGAAGAAACGACTATTAGCGATCACGGTATCTGTGGTGAGCGTTTTCTGGCGGGTGCGGCTCTGTAGGCTGGAGCCTGGCTCATTGAAAGCAATGTGACCATCGGGGCCAATTCCGCCCATGAACAGATCGATACCGCCTGCGGCCTCAATGGCTTTCTCGTAGTTATCGCATTCTTCCTCCAAATCCTTGGCATTGCCATTGAGGATATGGACATTTTCTTTTTTGATGTCGATGTGGCTGAAGAAGTTGTTCCACATGAAGCTGTGGTAGCTCTCGGGATGCTCCTCGGGGAGATTCACATACTCATCCATGTTGAACGTAATGACGTTCTGGAACGATACCTTGCCGGCCTTGTTCAGGGCTATCAGCTCTCTGTACATGCCCAGAGGGGAACTTCCTGTCGGACAGCCAAGCTTAAAGGGCTTCTCTGCCGTTGGCTTTGCATCGTTAATACACTTGGCTACATAGTTTGCAGCCCATTTCGACATCTTCTCGTAGTCGGGTTCAATGATTAATCTCATACTTTACTTTTTTTGTTATTAATTGTTTATATCCCAGAGGACCTGCCACTAAAAAGCAAAAACAGGGGGTTTCCTCTGAAATCGTAAATAGAGTTATTCAACAGTAACTGATTTGGCAAGATTCCTAGGCATATCGACATTCAATCCTTTAAGAACTGCCACATGATAGGCTAACATTTGGAGGGGTATCACACTCAATAATGGTGCCAAGAAGTTCAATGTGTTAGGTATTTCTATCGTCTGATCTGCAATCTCTTTCACCTGTTCATCACCTTCCGTAACCACTGCAATGATTCTGCCACCACGAGATTTCACCTCTTCCATATTGGAGACAACCTTCTGGTATTGCTGGTGATGGGTGGCAATAAACAGCACTGGCATATCTGCATCAATCAGGGCAATTGGGCCATGTTTCATCTCGGCAGCAGGATAGCCTTCGGCATGAATATAACTGATCTCTTTCAACTTTAAAGCACCTTCCAAGGCTACAGGGAAGTTCCAACCACGGCCCAGATACATAAAGTTATGAGCATAAGTGAAGGTCTTAGCGATTTCTGCTATTCTATCATTTTGCTCTAGTACATTTGTAATCAAAGATGGAATTTTAGACAATTCCTCTGTATAATGTGAAAAGTCTTCATCAGACAAGAAACCTTTTTCATGACCAAGGGTCAATGCAAGCATTGTCAATACTATCAGTTGTCCTGTAAATGCTTTGGTTGAAGCAACTCCTATTTCTGGACCTACATGGATGTATGTGCCTGTATCAGTATTACGTGCAATACTGCTGCCTACGGCATTGACGATACCAAAGACAAAGGCTCCTTTGCTACGAGCGAGCTCTATAGCTGCTAATGTGTCAGCAGTTTCTCCGCTCTGAGAAATGGCAAAGACCACATCATCATCGTTGATGACAGGGTTACGATATCTGAACTCACTAGCATATTCCACCTGAACTGGTATCCGGCAGAATGTTTCAAAGAGCTGCTTTCCTATCAATCCTGCATGCCAGCTGGTACCGCATGCAACAATAATGAAACGTCGGGCATTCATTAGTTGTTGCTTGTATTGCTTGACAGCAGACAAGTTGATACCGTACTGATTGTTCTCTGGCTCAATCTTTAAGCGTTTATCCATCGCTTCCAACCTGCCTCGCATACAATCTTCAAGGCATTTAGGCTGGTCGAAGATCTCCTTGAGCATAAAGTGCGGGAAGCCTCCCTTATCAAGCATATCCAGATCAACATCTATTTCTGTAACATCAATATCTACATGCTCTGCCTGAAGGTTGGAAATATCCATTTCCTTACCTCGTTCTATCTTAACAATCTGTTCATCGTCAATATACACCACATGATTGGTGTATTCTGCAATAGGCGTTGCATCAGAAGCAATGAAATACTCTTTATTGTCTTCACCAATACCTATTACTAATGGGCTGCTCTTACGTGCAGCTATTAATACATCGGGTTGGCGTTGGTCTATCAGAACAATGGCATATGCTCCAATAACTTTATTGAGCGCATAACGCACTGCTGATACTACATCGCAGTGATGCTTGTTCTCATAATATTCAATGAGTTGCACTAGTACTTCTGTGTCTGTAGCACTCTTGAAGGTATAGCCTTTGGCTTTGAGTTGGTCGCGAAGAACAGAAAAGTTCTCAATTATGCCATTATGCACCAAAGCCAAATTGCCACTCTCTGAAAGATGTGGATGAGCATTGATGACTGAAGGCTCGCCATGGGTTGCCCATCGGGTATGGGCTATACCCATTGTGCCACTGCAGTCCTTTTCCTTTGAAGTTTCTTCTAAGGCTGAAACTTTGCCCTTTGCTTTATATACGGAAATCTGCTGCTGACTGTCGCACAACAAGGCAACACCAGCAGAATCATATCCTCGGTATTCGAGCCTGTGAAGGCCAGAAATTAGTATAGGGTATGCTTCACGAATTCCTATATATCCTACTATTCCACACATAGTGTATTCTCTTAAATATCCAAGTTTATTTCAAGTGATCGATTGGCTCAATCATCAGATGCTTCTCATTAACTAGAACATCATGAGCAGCAACATCCTTTATACAGTCTTCACACAACGTCGTAAGATACATAGTATCAGGATCGCCTTCTTTCGTAACATGAACAGCGCGCAATTCATGTTCACCATATATGCCAAGACAGAAACTATTCCAGCATTTTGCTTCTTCAAGCATCCTGTCTTCCCATTTTTCCAAGTCTTTGGGACTTGCAACTTCCTTAATTTTTATCTGTACTATTCCCATATTAATTCTTTATATTTGGTTCGCTTAATCCCGCTTAAATATGTCGCGGGTATATACCTTTTCAATTACATCATCTAGGCAAGAATCATAGCGATTAGCAATGATGGCTTTGCTCTGAGACTTGAACTTATCAAGGTCGTTAATAACCTGCGAGCCAAAGAATGACTCTCCATCAGGGATAGTTGGCTCATAGATAATAACCTCTGCTCCCTTGGCCTTAATGCGTTTCATGATGCCCTGGATAGCACTCTGGCGGAAGTTATCTGAGTTGCTCTTCATCGTCAAACGATAAACGCCTATCACACATTTCTGCTCACGGTTTGCATCCCATTGGCTGCTAGCTTCATAATAACCAACTTTGCGGAGAACTTCATCAGCAATGAAGTCTTTACGGGTGCGATTACTCTCTACAATGGCGGTCATCATGTTCTGAGGCACATCGGAGTAGTTGGCCAAGAGCTGCTTGGTGTCCTTAGGCAGGCAATAGCCGCCATAACCAAAGCTGGGATTATTGTAATGAGTTCCTATACGTGGGTCAAGGCCAACACCAGAAATGATAGCCTGAGAATCGAGGCCTTTGACCTCGGCATAGGTGTCGAGTTCGTTGAAGTAGCTGACACGGAGTGCCAGATAGGTATTGGCGAAGAGCTTCACTGCTTCGGCCTCAGTCATTCCCATGAGGAGACAAGGAATGCCCTTGTCAGTTGAGAATTGAGAATTGAGAGTGGAGAGTTGTTCCTTGCTGGGACCGATGGCTCCTTCGAGAAGGAGAGAGGCAAAGGTCTTGGCCTTTTCTTCTGCCTTTGGGTTGCCTATAGCTGTTATGGCAGCATTTTCCTCGTCCCATTTCTTATTGCGGTCCGCAGGAAGAATTTTGGGATAGCCCACGATGATGCGTGAGGGATAAAGGTTATCGTAGAGTGCCTTTGACTCGCGCAGGAACTCTGGCGAGAAGAGCAGATTGAACTTCTTTCCCTTCAGTTCTGGATCTGTCAAGAATTTCAGTGCATACTTGACATAGAGTGAACGACAATAACCCACAGGGATGGTGCTTTTGATGACCATCACGGCATCGGGATTCACGCACAGAACCAAGTCGATGACATCCTCAATGTGATGGGTATCAAAGAAGTTCTTCTGCGGATCATAGTTCGTGGGGGCCGCAATGACCACATAGTCAGCATCGCTATAGGCTACTGCCCCATCAAGGGTGGCAGTAAGGTCCAATTCTTTTTCAGCCAAATACTTCTCGATGTACTCATCCTGAATAGGAGAAATCTTCTTATTGATTTTCTCCACCTTCTCAGGTATCACATCCACTGCTGTTACGTGGTTATGCTGAGCAAGCAGCGTCGCAATGCTCATACCCACATATCCTGTTCCTGCTACTGCTATATTTTTGTTCATATAATAATTATTATTTGTATTCTTCAAAAAGGCTGGTTTGCTGAACCATCGAGGCTCCGGCTGCGCGTAAGGCCGGAAGCCGTGTTAATTGTTAACAGTTAATTCACGTTGTTTCTTTTATATCTGCTTCAGCAGTTCATCAATTTGCTGCTGTAGTTTTTTATTGTCTTCCGTCAAATCAGCCACCTGCTTGATAATCTGTCAATCGAATCTAAAAGGTCAGCCTGTGACTTCACTTTCTGGTTATGGGTTTCTTGCAGTTCCTTAATGAGTTCCTTCAACTCCAGATTCTCCTTCTTACTCGCCTCATCACGCTTCTCAAGGAAGTGAATCATGGTGATGAGTTGGGCCTTGTCCATTGAAACGTAATCTTCACTCATATCAAGAATTAGCGAATTGGAGAATTTTCTTTAAAAGAACACGAATCACACAGATGACACGGATTTATTAGCAGCCATCAGATACCACCTCTGTTTGCATTTAGCCATTCTTCAATTGATACTCTAATCACGTTGCCTGTATAATAATCTTTGCCCCATGGGCATCTAAACATTCCTTGATATGGCTTATTCTCATGACCTGTAAATCCTTCCAAGTCGTTATAGACATCTTCAGAAATGTTGATAACACTATTCCCCTCTTTATTAGCTTTATCACATAAATGAGAAGCGTAATTAACAACATCGCCCATCCAAATGACATCATTTAAGCCCGAGCCTTTGTAACCTGCCTGAACCATAAGGGCTTTACCTTTGGCCAACCCGATCCCGATTCGAATACTATTATATCCCTTCTTGCCAGCTTTCATATTGATAACTTCAACTATACTATTAATTGTATAAGCTGCTTGAAAAGGCTGCATCACGTCATCTTTACAGTTACAGGTAAAAATACCATTAACACAATCACCAACAATATTAACTTCCTTGCAGTTTTCATAACTCTGCATTATCGCTGTTAGCTCAGATATATAGCTGCGGTATAACTTAGCCAGGACTCTTTTCTGATGTACTTCTGGTAGACTAGAGGAATCTCTAATATCTACAAACAAAGCATAGCAATTTACATAATAACCATTTTCATAAGTCAAATCCTGACGCTTCTTAATATCATTGGTTTCATCAAAACTACCTGAAGTGGCAAGCATTTGATCGATTCTCGCAACAGAATCCTCAAAAACATATGGTTGGCTTTTCTTTACTTCCATAATCAATGGGAAAATTCTTTATGTTCTATAAGTTAGAAACAAAGACAAACAAATATAAAGAGGCAGCAAGAATGGTACTGAATACAACATCCATCGAATTGCTGCATTATAATCATTAAATTTCTCCGTACAACGATTGGCATTTATATATATCTGAGAATGTAAATCTTCGATTTCATCATACTCTTGATTATCGGTCGCGTTCTTGTATTCGCTAAAAGAATTAAAGTTTGCGATATTATGAAAGTGTATTAGTGAATTAAGGTAAGCATCTGAGGTCTCTTTATTAGACGGCTTGTAAACAAACAGCCAGTTAAAAAAAATGTATATCCGTTTTTTTAGTCCATCTTCTATTTGGTTTTCTTGAATCTTTGAATATAGAACCATGACAAATCGATAACCAGAACCAAGGGTAAAATATAGAAATAGCACCATACTTACGAAAGCAAGCAATCCTGTTATACTAATATCATGAATATCATTTTTGCCTGCAGAATCGTAATATAACCGCAATGACTGCAGGATTTTCGAAAACCCATTGACTACAAAGTCACTGGTAAATATTATCGATAGGATAAGACACAGCAAAGTCAACATGATAGAAGCCTTTGTATCACAAGTTTTAACCCACTCAATGATTCTTTCCATCTTTGACTCTAATGTCAATCTTTGCTCGTTATTATCTGCCATAGTTTCTTCTTTTTTTTTCCCCTTTAGGATTGTATACAATCCCAATATACACACCGATGCTACTCCTATTACTTTAAATAGCGTTGAAATACCCATTCATACATCAATTGTATTAGCTCACTTCGAGCCAATAATTAGTTTTGTAAATAACCTCTGTATTATCGTTATAATTCAGCCACGCTGTCGTCCAAATTGGCTTCTGTTGTGTATGCCATGGTATTGTTGAAGTCTCTTGAAACTTCATTCCATTGGGAAAGCTAAAACAGGGGGTTTCCAACGGAGGTTGTTTGCTATTTGCCGTAGGTTAATCCGCGCCGGGATTAACCGAAAGGAGAGGGTAGGATAGGGCTTATACCTTAATTATATATAGGGGTGCAAAAAACGGTCGATAACCATCCACCCAAAACGGGGAAATCGACCGTATTAGACCAACATATCGCTCGAATTGTCAGCAGATTCCTAAGGACGGATAAGGTGAAATGGCGCTATGAGGTGTATACAA
>Ga0326512_10001158_pt1 | contig 21141 bp, 16 predicted proteins | sample 1_2617_0518_D_FD_203652 | JGI IMG/M metagenome (GOLD analysis project Ga0326512, IMG submission 203652) | Bovine rumen microbial communities from UC Davis, California, United States - 1_2617_0518 | ecosystem: Host-associated > Mammals > Digestive system > Stomach > Rumen | place: USA... | reverse complement strand
GCCCAGAAACTGCGGTTTATATGGATTTGGTTAAAAATGAGGAAAAGCGCATATGTAAAAAGGCCGTAGCTGACAAGTCTGAAATCCTTGTCTGTTTCAAGGACCCGGAAGAGGACAAAATTGAGGGCAGGGTTGGAGTTCTGTGTAGGGTTATTCAGTTATATAAGATACCTAATAAGGTCACAAGAGTGAGCCTTGAATGCATAGGCAGGGCCCAGATCGTAAGGCAATTTAAAGAAGGTTCTATAGACAGGGCAGAAATCAAGGATTGTGATGAGTGGCTCAAAAATGATATCGATCCTGCAATGTCTGAGGGCTATGTAATAATGCTCGACAATCTCTTAGATCACTTGAAGTCAGTCAATGAGATGATGAACAACAAGATGGTTGACAGGATTATCAAGGAGAAAAATCTCTTAAATAAGGTTAAGGCCTTGGTTGAGAATTATCCATTTGAGCAGGACATAAAGCAGAACTTACTTGAGGAGGATTCCCTTAACAACGCCTGTGAGGAGATTGGCAAGATTATCTATGCCGATGTCAACGGATATGCCCTCTCTGCAGAACTTTATGAGAAGGTTCAGAGTGAGATTGACAAGGATCAGAAGGAATATCTTATTCGTGAGCAGATTGCAGCTTTGAAAAAAGAGCTTGGAGCTGGTGACGAGGAAGAGGAGTCTGAGCTTGATAAGTTAAAGAAGAGGATAGATGCCTTAGAGGCGCCTGACGAAATCAAGGCAAACCTTTATAAGTCGCTTGAAAAGTATAAGAAACTCTACAATGGCACACAAGAGGCCAATGTTGAGCTTGTCTATCTTGAAACTTTACTCTCGCTTCCATGGAATCATTCAGACGAGGAGAACCATGACTTAGAGCATGCCAGGAAAATTCTTGAAAGGGATTATTATGGCATGAAGAAGGTCAAGGAGAGAATTATAGAGTCCCTGGCTGTCAGAAATGTAACTCATGACGGCAAGGCACCAATAATCTGCCTTGTTGGCCCTCCTGGAACAGGTAAGACGAGTATTGCTAAGTCTATTGCGCAAGCTCTTGGAAGAAAGTATGCTAGAGTCTGTCTTGGCGGCGTTAGAGATGAGGCTGAAATTAGAGGACACAGAAAGACCTATCTTGGTGCAATGCCGGGTAGAATTATAGATGCCTTAAAGAGGGCAAAGAGCAACAATCCGCTTATGCTCCTTGATGAGGTAGATAAGATGAGCAACGATTATCGCTCTGATACAGCGGCAGCTCTTCTTGAGGTTCTCGATGGAGAGCAGAATAAGAACTTTATTGACCACTATATTGAGTTGCCTGTAGATTTGAGCAATGTACTCTTTATTGCTACAGCCAATGATATTTCAGAGCTTAGTCAGCCTCTTTTAGACAGAATGGATGTGATAGAGCTTGATGCCTACACAGAGCCTGAGAAGCTTAATATAGCAAAGAAGCACTTGGTTCCAAAACAGCTTAAGGCCAATGGCTTGAATCGTAAGTACCTAAGATTCCAGGAATCTGCTCTTAAGAAGATTATTGAGGAATACACTTACGAGGCTGGTGTTAGAGATCTTGAAAGACAGATTGGAACTGCGGCCAGAAAGGTCCTTGTAAAGTACTATGACGGCAGTGATGGCTTAAAGGCCGATGAGGGCGGAGTGACACTCACAGATAAGAATCTTTTTGACTACCTTGGAGCTGTAAAGTATATCAAGGAGCCAAAGCGCAGGAAGAATGAGATTGGTATAGTCAATGGACTTGCTTGGACTCAGGTGGGCGGTGACACACTTGAGATCGAGGTCAACTCTTTCCCTGGAAAGCCGGATATCATCCTCACTGGTAATATGGGAGATGTCATGAAAGAGTCTGCTCAGATTGCTATCTCATATGTTCGCCTTCTTTGCTCTGGCAGAACTTATCATATAGATAAGAATTATTTTGATGAGCACACAATTCATATACATATACCTGAGGGAGCAATCCCTAAGGATGGACCAAGTGCCGGTGTAACCATGGCTACGGCTATTTTGTCTGCAGTTAAGAAGATTCCGGTAAGACATGATATAGCAATGACAGGTGAGATTACGCTGAGGGGCAGAGTTCTTCCTATAGGAGGACTTAAGGAAAAAATCCTCGCAGCAAAGTCTATGGGGATTAAGACTCTGTTTGTTCCAGACCAGAACAGAAACGATGTTGCTGAGTTAGATGAAGACGTTAAGGGTGGAGTTGAGATCATATTTGTTTCAGAGATGAAGCAGATTCTTGACAAGGCGCTTGTTCAGAAAAAGTGAGGATGCAAGTATGGTTATTAAGTATGTAAATCTAGATATAGTTATAGGTGTTACAAGTAAGCTGCCACAGACAGACATGCCTGAATTTGCCATGGCTGGAAAGTCTAATGTAGGTAAGTCGTCACTTATCAATGCATTGCTTAACAGAAAGTCATATGCCAGAACATCGGCAAATCCAGGAAAAACACAGACTATCAATTTCTATAATGTTAATAAGGAAATGTATCTTGTGGACTTGCCTGGATATGGCTATGCGACAGCAAATCAAGAGGCAAAGGCATCTTGGGGAAAGATGATTGAGTCTTATCTTAAGAAGTCAGAGCAGTTGAAAAAGGTTTTACTCCTTCTTGACTGCAGAAGAACTCCATCGGAAAATGATATGATGATGCTTAGCTGGATTAGAAATGCTGGTTTTGAGCCTCTTATAGTTTTGACAAAAGCAGACAAGCTAAAGAGAATGGAGTTAAAGAAACAGGAAGCTTTGATTAAGAAGACTTTGAATTTGGCTGAGGGAGAGAAAATGCTCACAGTGTCAGCTGAAAAGAAGATTGGTATTGATGAGCTTTGGGATGAGATAGTTTCTTTCTAAGTTGATGAATGCCCCATGGAGGCCTACCTGTCATATTTTATTCAAATCTAATATAAATCAATCATTGATTATATTGTGTATTTGGAATTTTATATGTATAATAGAACTATAAAAAATGTTCGCGAGCATTATATCTAATAGATATTGCTTTCATTAGCGGGGAGGTTTTATGGGAAAAGGTTTAAAAGAATGCTTAATTGTATCTTCTGCAATAGGCGTAGCTCTCTTTGCTGCAGTTTCGGCTTTATCGATATTTACTTATGAGAAAAATCCAGCAAAGAAAAAAGAATTCAATGCACTTTTTAAAGAAATGTCACACAAAGCAAGACATTATATCTAAAAGAAAAAAGGCCTGGGATATGAGCACTTAGCTCCAATCTCAGGCTTTATTTTTTGAATAAATATGATTAATTAATGTGATTAATTAATGTGATCCATAACAGCCTTTGCAACTACATCAGCTACCTGTGGGTCAAATGCTTCTGGCATGATGTTAGTATCTGAAAGCTTGTCTTCTGGAACAAGATTTGCAATTGCGTTTGCAGCTGCAAGCTTCATCTCCTCAGTAATCTGAGTTGCACGGCCCTGAAGAGCACCCTTGAAGATACCAGGGAAAGCAACAACATTGTTAACCTGGTTAGGGAAATCACTTCTGCCTGTTCCTACAACTCTAGCACCAGCAGCCTTAGCTACATCTGGCATAATTTCTGGAACTGGATTAGCCATGGCAAAGAGGATAGAATCCTTATTCATTGAGCTTACCATCTCAGGACTTACGATATTTGGAGCAGATACACCTACGAAGATATCAGCACCCTTGAGAGCGTCTGCGAGGCTTCCGTGAAGGTTATCAGGATTTGTAACATCCATCATTGACTTCTGCATCCAGTTGAGATCAGCTGAATCCTTAGAGAGGATACCAGACTTGTCACACATTGTAACATTTGGAAAACCATACCTTAAGAGGAGCTTTGTGATTGCGATACCAGCAGAACCAGCACCGTTGATTACTACGCGGCAATCTTCCTTCTTTTTGCCTGTAACCTTAAGTCCGTTGATAATGCCGGCGAGTACTACGATTGCAGTACCGTGCTGATCGTCGTGGAATACAGGGATATCAAGGAGTTCCTTAAGTCTCTCTTCAATTTCGAAACATCTAGGAGCAGAGATATCTTCAAGGTTGATACCACCGAAAGCTGGTGCGATATTTACAATAGTCTTGATGATTTCTTCTGTGTCCTGAGTGTCAAGACAGATAGGAACAGCGTTGACATCACCGAAAGATTTGAAAAGTACAGACTTTCCTTCCATAACTGGCATAGCAGCATAAGCACCGATATTGCCGAGACCGAGTACGGCACTTCCGTCTGAAACTACAGCAACAGTGTTTGATTTGATTGTGTATTTATAAGCGGCTTCCTTATCCTGTGCGATTACCTTACAAGGTTCAGCTACACCTGGAGTGTAAGCAAGTGCAAGATCTTCTCTTGTTGAAATATCCATCTTAGGAACTGTCTCAAATTTACCATTCCACTCTTCGTGAAGAGCGAGGGCTTTCTCAGCATTAGTCATAATAAAACCATCCTTATTTAAAAATTTTGTCTTTTCAGACCTTCAATATAATAGCACAGAATTATGAGGAATGAAACACGATTTAAGATGCTGACATTATTTTACCCATAACATAAGGATTAATAACTGTATTAGATGCCTAGATGGAGATAAATGGGGGTATTGACGAATAACTTATCTTGGGTATATTATAAATGCATATATTAAACATTTATATCAAACAAGTCTCACAAAATTCCCATTAATTAAAATAGAATATTTGAAAAAGAGGTATTATGGCAAATACAAGAGAAAAACTGGAAACTTTGCCTATTCTGGCTTTAAAAGAGTTTGCAAAAGAGAAAAAAATTAAAAATTACTCGACAATGCGCAAAGCTGACCTTATAGAAAAATTGGCCGCTTTAGCTGAGGAAGAGGAAGCTGCAAAGAAGCAGGAACCTCAGGAAGTGGCTGTAAAGAGGCAGGAGCCTGAAGCAGACCACGTGCAGAATCAAGAGCCTCAGGAAGTAGGCTTTGGGAAGACTGATTCTGACACTGAGCTTGCAGAATTAAGACAGAATCAGACCACTTATAGAAATGAGACTGCTCAGGCAAGAAATGTGCAGTCTGATTCGGCTGATAATCCAAGAAAACCATATGAACACAGACAAAGAACTTATCAGAGAAAAGAGTCAACAAGGTCTGACTATGGCCAGAGAAGTTACCAGAGAAGAGAAGAGGGGGCAAATCTGTCAGACAGCATGCCAGAGGAAGTACAGAATATTCCGGAACAGGATGTCTGTGGAATTTTAGAGGTACTTGTTGAGGGATACGGTTTTATCCGCTCTGACAATTATCTGCCAGGTGAGAATGACATTTATGTCGCTCCTTCACAGATTAGAAGGTTTAACTTAAAGACAGGAGACATTATCAAGGGCAAGAAGAGAGATAAAATGGCTACTGATAAGTATGCCGCTCTTATGCTTATTGATCAAATCAATGGAAAGAATCCAGCAGAAGTAAGGCTGAGAACTCCATTTGAGAAGTTGACACCAATCTTTCCTAATCAAAGACTTAAATTATCTGAAAATAGTGACGCGATTGCGATGAGGGTTATGGACCTTGTATCACCTATAGGTAAGGGACAGAGAGGTATGATTGTGTCTCAGCCAAAATCTGGTAAGACAACCCTCCTTAAGCAGGTGGCTAATTCAATCACTAAATCTCACCCTGAAATGCACGTGATTATTCTGCTTATAGATGAGAGACCAGAAGAAGTTACCGATATAAAGGAGTCTATAATGGGGGACAATGTTGAGGTTATATACTCAACATTTGACGAGCAGCCAGATAGACACAAGAGAGTTTCGGAGATGACTATAGAGAGAGCTAAGAGGCTTGCTGAACAGAAGGAGGATGTTGTTATTCTCCTGGACAGCATAACCAGACTTGCCAGGGCCTATAATCTGACAGTACAGGCCTCTGGAAGAACTCTTTCAGGCGGTCTTGATCCAGCAGCTCTTTATATGCCAAAAAGATTCTTTGGAGCTGCGAGAAATATACGAGAGGGCGGAAGCCTCACAATTCTTGCAACAGCCTTAGTTGAGACTGGAAGTAAGATGGATGATGTAGTATTTGAGGAGTTTAAGGGAACTGGAAATATGGAGCTGGTGCTTGACAGAAAACTGTCTGAAAAGAGGATTTTCCCAGCTCTGGATTTGGCAAAATCGAGCACAAGAAGAGAAGATTTGCTTCTTGATTCGGATGAAATGGCCTGTGCTGATATCATGAGAAAAGCTCTAAACAGCTTAAAGACTGAAGATGCAGCTGAGAGAATACTTGACCTTTTTGTAAAGACAAAAAATAACAAAGAATTTGTTGACTTAGTTAATAAGAGAAGGTATATTTAGTAAGGTCGTTTTTGGAATTTTGTATCAAAAAAAATACATTGCAATAGCTTGCTTTCTATGATATAATTTCTAAGCTGCTTGTTAAAAGACCGAAAACTTTGCGGTTCCAAGCTGCAAAGTAGAGAATATAAGTATTAAAGAGGTGAAAGAAATGAGACAGGGTATCCATCCAGATTATTATCAGGCTAAGGTTGTTTGTAACTGTGGTAATGAGTTCGTAACAGGATCAACAAGTTCTGAGCTTCACGTTGAAGTTTGCTCTAAGTGTCATCCATTCTATACTGGTCAGCAGAAGGCTGCATCAGCTCGTGGACGTATTGATAAGTTCAATAAGAAGTATGGCGTTAAAGCTAACTAATAATTTGATCTTGTAAGGTTGAGGCTGACGACGCCTCAACCTTTTTTTAATGTGAGTCTGCTATGCAGACTCGCATAGGGCTTAGGGCGAAGTGTGAGATAGCGCGACAGCGCATCATTGATTGTTTTTATGAAATTTATTCCCTTATTTAGAAAGGATTATATATATGAAGATGTCCGGTATTGGTGGTCAGGCAGTAATCGAAGGCATACTGATGCGTAATCGTGAAAAGTACGCAATCGCTGTTAGAAAGCCAGATCAGGAGATTGAAGTCACAGTAAAAAAGGCAAAGATGCTCGATGAAAAGTATAAGTGGATGAAATTGCCATTTATCAGAGGAATTTACAACTTTTTAGAATCCCTTATTATAGGCATGTCAGCCATAACTTACTCAGGTTCACTCTATGATGATCCTGAAGAACAGAAGAGCACAAAGCTTGATTCAATAGGAAAGACAATCTTTAAGGATAAGTTAGAGGCCATACTTATGGCTGTCACAGTAATATTCTCGATAATTATAGCGGTAGTGCTATTTATGGTTATTCCATATGCAGTTTCGAGATTACTTACCAATATAGTTTCATCTCAGACCCTGCTCAACTTCATAGAGGGCATGGTCAGATTGGTGATATTTTTCTTATATCTCTTTATAATTTCAAATTTTGAAGAGATAAAGAGAAATTATATGTATCACGGTGCTGAGCATAAGTGCATCAACTGTATAGAGAACGGTGCACCGCTTACGGTGGAAAATGTTATGAACAGCTCAAGATTCCATAAGAGATGTGGAACAAGCTTTATCTTTATTGTAATGATGATAAGTATCATACTTTTCATCTTTATCAAAGTAGATAACACTGCTCTTCAGATAGGAATCAGATTCCTGATGATACCTGTAATAGCTGGCATTTCATACGAGATTTTAAGATTTTTTGGAAAACATGATAACAAGATGGTTAGAATGCTTGTAGCACCTGGCTTTCTCTTACAGAGAATGACAACAAAAGAACCTGATGAGTCAATGGCAGAAGTGGCTATTAAGGCAGTTGAGGCTGTTTATGACTGGAGAGTCTTTCTTGAAGAGTATTATGAGGATGTTCCATTAAATCAGGTTGAAGAAGAGATTAAAAAATCTGAGAGAGCACTTGCACTTTCTGCTTCAGGTAAGAAGAGACGCCACAATACCAGAAAGGTATCTGCTAAGGAAGCTGCTGATTTGACAGCTGAATTAGAGAAAAAGGTTGAAGTAGTTAAAAAGAAAGAAGAAGACGCACTTGCAGGTTTTGAACTTGAGGATGCACCTATAATAGAAGACCAGCATTCTGAGCGCAAGATATATGAAAATCTTGGAGAAAGTAAGGCGAAAGCCGGTCAGGATGAGGAAAAATCAGAATTTGTCATCGATATTCCAGATGATGTGTTTACTCCAGCATCTCAGGTTAGAAATGATGCAGGAGATAAGGCAATTGAAGACTTTTTGAATCATCAGAACCTGAGAGAGAGAGCTAAAAAGGCTGTCGCTGGCAGACTTGAAGAGGAAAGAAGATACGATGAGCAGAAAAAGAGACGTCTTGAAGAAAAGAAGAGACGTGAAGATAAAAAGCGCAGAGATGACAGAAAACGCGTAGATGACAAGAGACGTGACAGCAAGAGGTCTGGCGGTAAGATGCGCTCTGACAAGAGTAGTGGTGACAAGAAGATAAAGGCTGATTCAAATAAGTCGAATTCAAACAGACCCCTAGACAGGGATAAGAATTCAGCAAAAAAGGCCGCGTCTAATATGTCAAAGAAGAGAAGAAAGCCAAATACTTCCCAGAATGGAAGTAAAGAAAGAGGCAGTGATAATTAGAGATGAAAATACTAGAATTGCTTAAGCTTTCAAGTGAAAAATTAAAAGAGGCAGGAGTGCCAGACCCCTTATATGATGCAAAGCAGCTGCTTATGTACTGCCTAAATCTTGATGATACCCATCTTTTTATGGCTTATCAGGATGAGTGCGAGAGTGGGCTTGAGGCCAAGTATGGGGACCTGATTGAAAAGAGGGCGAAAAGAATCCCCCTCCAGCACATTTTGGGCTATGCTTACTTTTATGGAAGAAAATTCAAGGTCAATTCTTCAGTTTTGGTGCCAAGACCTGACACTGAAGTTTTAGTGGAGAATGCTCTTGAATATCTCAAAGATGGAGATAAGCTGCTTGATATGTGTACAGGTTCAGCATGTATAGTGGCAAGCCTCGCCCTTGAGAGAAAACTTGAAAAGGCTCTGGGAGTCGACGTGTCGAGTGAGGCCTTGGAGGTAGCTTCGGCCAATGCATTGGCCCTGGGAGCAGATGTGGCTTTCATAGAGTCTGACCTCTTTGAGAATAAGGAATTTGAGAGCCAGCTTGACGAGTATGATATGATTGTATCTAATCCACCATATATAAGAAGTGAGGAGATCGAGAAGCTTGAAGCCGAGGTGAGGGAACACGACCCTATGCTGGCTTTGGATGGCTTCGAAGACGGACTTTACTTTTATAGAAAGATAAGCAGAGAAGGAAAAAAATACCTGAAAAAGGGGGCTTATCTGATATATGAGATTGGCTATGATCAGGCAGATGACCTGAGAGCAATTCTTAAGAGTGAAGGATACAGCGATATTCTTGTCAAAAAGGACTATGCCGGCAATGATCGTGTGGTAATTGCCAGAAAGTAAGGCAAGGATATGAAGCAGTATTCATAATTCTTTTTAATAATTATCATTTATATTTAGGTTATAATAGCTGGGGACTTTATGAAACCGGCTTTGGAAGGAGTATAGACAATGGATATGTTCGACAAACTAGAAGGCATTGTTAACAGATATGAGGATATTACTCTTGAGTTGACAAATCCAGATGTCGTAAATGATCAGAAGAAGTTCAGAAATCTGATGATGGAGCAGAACAGGATACTTCCTATAGTTGAAGCATTTACCCAGTATAAGGATGCAAAGCAGACTATTGAGGACAGCTTGGAAATGCTTAACACAGAGAAGGATCCAGATCTTGTTGAGATGGCAAAGGAAGAGCTGAATGAGGCTAAGAAGAGTCAGGAGGAACTTGAGAAGCAGTTAAAAATCTTACTTCTTCCAAGGGACCCTAACGATGATAAGAATATTGTAGTCGAAATTCGTGCCGGTGCAGGTGGAGATGAGGCAGCGCTTTTTGCAGCCGAGCTTTTCCGCATGTACACTCACTATATTGAGTCAAAAGGCTGGAAGATAGATGTAGTCAATGCCGATGAGACAGGCATTGGCGGAATGAAGGAAATTGAGTTCATGGTTACTGGACAGGGCGCATACTCAGTACTCAAGTACGAGAGTGGTGTTCATCGAGTTCAGAGAGTACCTGAGACAGAGTCTGGCGGAAGAATTCATACATCAACTGCATCGGTTGCTGTTATGCCGGAAGCTGAGGATGTCGATGTTGTCATCGATGAGAAGGATATAAGAATTGATGTTATGAGAGCATCGGGTAATGGTGGACAGTGCGTAAATACTACTGATTCAGCGGTTAGACTTACTCATTACCCAACAGGAATTGTAATCTATGCACAGACAGAGAAATCACAGATCCAGAATAAGGACAAAGCATTTGCCCTCTTGAGATCAAAGCTCTATGACTTGGAGTGTCAGAAGGCGCACGATGCCGAGGCAGATGCCAGACGTAGCCAGATTGGTACAGGAGACCGTTCAGAGAAGATTAGAACATATAATTTTCCTCAGGGAAGAGTAACAGATCATAGAATTGGCCTTACTTTGTATAAGCTTGATAAGATAATGAATGGTGATATACAAGAAATTATCGATGCTTGTATAGCAGCAGATCAGGCTGCAAAGTTAGCTAAGATGGATGAGTCTTGATAGGAGTTAAAATGGCTAATAAAAAAAGAAGAAGAGCAAGCTATAAGTCAAGAAAGAGAAGGAGACAGCTCCAGCGCTATCGTGAGCTGGCTTTCTATGCAGTAGGACTTTTAGTTTTAGTTGGAATAGTAGTTACAATATCAGTTATGGCTTCTAAGTCTAAAAAGAAAAATGATAGCTCTCTTGTTTCGGCAAATCAGGCAGAGACTAAGAAAGCAGAGACACCAGATACCAATGCGCCAACAATCACAGGCGTTGAGGATAAGACTTTCAATATAGGCGATACAGTCACTTACCTCTCAGGAATCACTGCTGTTGATGACAGGGATGGAGAGCTTGATGTTGAGGTTGATAAGTCAGCTGTAGATTCGGCAAATCCTGGTGAATACAAGGTTATATATTCAGCAACTGACAAGTCTGGAAACAAGGCTACAAAGCAGGCCATATTTACCTTTAAGAAGGCAACAGCAAACAACGATGAGCTGCAGGCCTTATCTCTCAAGGTACTTAACAAGATCATTGATCCTTCAGCTTCTAAGGGGTCAAATTTAAAGAAGATTTATGATTTCGTTCACAATGGTGTGGGCTATGTGGGAACACCTCACGATGCTGAAAACTGGCAGAACGAAGCATTTTACGCCTTGACTCAGCTCAATGCTACAGGTTATGTGGGAGGTGACTGCTTCACATATACATCAGTAGACAAGGCACTCTTAGAGGCATACGAGGTAGAGAATATCTGGTGCGAGAATGAAAATTCTCCAACTGGTGATCACGCTTGGCTTTTGGTTAATATTGGCACTGGCTACTATCATTTTGATGCAACAAGAATGCACAGTGGTTTTGTCTGCTTTATGAAGACAGACGCTGACCTTGATGCTTATTATAATCAGGGTGGTTATAACTACATGAGAGATAAGTCAAAGTATCCAGCAACACCAACAAGTGCATTTACATATTAAGGGAAGTATTATGTTATTTACATCAGTTCAATTTTTAATTTTTGTTTTTGTGGCCCTGGTGCTCTACTATACACTTCCAAAGAAGTGTCAGTGGATAGTACTCTTAGTGGCAAATGTTTACTTCTATCTACAGGCCGGCTTTTATGGGGCTATTTTTATGGCAATCACAATGTTGACTTCTTACTTTGCGGCTTTAATAATGGACTACTACAAGATTGTTGGCGAGAGAATCATAAAACTTTCAAAGGTTGAAGTGACAAGAGATGAGAAGAAGAAGATAAAGGCAGATGTCAAGAGAAAATCAAAAGTGATTCTTGTAATCGCCCTTCTTATAAACTTTGGAGCCTTGGGAGTTCTCAAGTATTCAAACCTTTTTATCACAAGTTTTACAAACTTTAGTCCTGTAAACTTTATCCTGCCTATGGGTATTTCCTTCTATACTTTCCAGACTATGGGATACATAGTAGATGTCTACCGTGGCAGTGTTACATCTGAGAAGAATTTCTTTAAATATGCTCTTTTCGTATCATTCTTCCCACAGTTGGTTCAGGGACCTATCAGTAAGTTCACAATGCTTTCTAAGACACTTTATGCTGAGCATGATTTCTCTTGGGATGTGATTGAATCAGGACTTATGAGGATTATCTGGGGTTACTTTAAGAAGATGATAATCGCAGACAGGGCCTCAGTAGGACTTGCAACACTTATAAGCGATTTCACAACATATAAGGGAGCTTATTCCCTTCTTGGTATAGCCATCTATGCAGTTCAGCTCTATGCTGACTTCACAGGAGGTATAGATATCACAATCGGTGTGGCTGAGCTTTTTGGCATTACACTTCCAGAGAACTTTAAGCAGCCATTCTTTTCTAAGAGTCTTGCAGAGTACTGGAGAAGATGGCACATAACACTCTGTACCTGGTTTAAGGATTATGTATTTTATCCTATTTCAACTTCAAAGAGGGTAATACACCAGGGCAAGTGGCTTAAGGAACATGTATCTGAGGGACTTGGAAAGAGATTTCCTATGTATCTTGCAACGCTCACAGTTTGGTTTGTGACTGGTATGTGGCACGGTGCAAAGTGGAACTTCATAGTTTGGGGTCTTTTGAACGGTATCATAATGCTCCTTTCACAGGAACTCTCAGGCGTCTACAAAAAGGTTGATTCAAAGCTTGGTCTAAAAAAGACTAAGATATACGGCCTTTTTGAGATTATTAGAACTACAATTCTTGTCGCTGTATTGCAGATGCTTGATTATCACAAGAATATTGCAGATGCGGCCAGAATGTTTGTCTCAATCTTTACAAGTGCAAATTACGGACAGGTATTTGGCGGAGGTTTGTTTAATATAGGCTTGAGCGTATATGACTATGTGGTACTTCTTGTAGGTATTATTGTAATATACATTGTCAGCTATCTTGGACGAAATGAGAGTCTCAGAGTCAGACTTAAGTCTAAGCCTTATGCCGTAAGATTTATCTTATGCTTGGCTATGCTCGTATGTATCTTAATCTTTGGTTCTTACGGAATAGGTTATGAGCAGAGTCAGTTTATCTATAATCAGTTCTAGTGTTTAGGAAGCTTGTTAAGGAAGAAATGTTATGAAGAAAAAATTATCATGGTATAGGATTTTCTTTAGAGTTATAGCTCTAATACTTATACCAACGCTTGTGATAGGCGTATTACAAAGAATTCTCACACCTAAGTACGTGTCAAGTATACCTGAAGGTTCAATGATTGCTGAGTATTACGACTCACCAAAGAACACAGATGTGCTTATACTAGGTGATTGTGAGGTTTATGAAAATATTTCCAATGTGGCTATGTATCAGAATTACGGAGTTACCTCATACACAAGAGGAAGCTCTGAGCAGTTGATATGGCAGTCATATTATCTGCTTGAGGATACACTTCAGTATCAAAAGCCTAAGGTTGTAATTCTCAATGTTCTTGCCCTCTCAGAGGCTGAGGCCAAAAGTGAGGCCTACAACAGAATGACTCTTGATGGCATGAGATGGTCTAAGTCAAAAAGGGCCTCTTATGAGGAGTCGAAAACTAGCAAGGAAAACCTGCTTAGCTACTACTTCCCAATCCTCAGATACCATTCTAGATGGTCTGAGTTGAGCAGTGAAGACTTCAAGTATGCTTTTGAAAAGAAACCACTTGTGACAAGCAATGGCTATCTTATGCAGGTAGGTGTGAGACCCGTTACAACAGTTCCAAAGACTATGCCTCTGTCTGACTATGATTTCAGCCAGAGAAATATGGACTATCTTGATAAGATTCGTCAATTATGTGAGGACCATGGAGCTCAGCTTTTGCTTATGAAGGCTCCAAGTATCTTCCCACACTGGTATGACGAATGGGATGCTCAGGTTGTAGACTACGCTAAGGCACACAATATCACATATTTGAATATGGTTAAGGATGCAGAAAAGATAGGAATCGACTATAGCAAAGACACATTTGACTATGGTCAGCATCTCAATGTTGATGGTTCAGAAAAAGTTGCAAAATATCTTGGAGAAATCCTTAAAACAAAGTATAATGTAGAAGACAGAAGAAATGACCCAACATACAGCACTTACTGGAATGACCTTTCAAAGAGGTATGATGAGGAAAAGGCTGCAAAGACTAAGGCTTGGGAAAGTTCGAATGCAAAATAAAGGAGTAAGAAAATGAGAAAGAGATCGATTGCTGCAGCAGGTATCATGGTTATGTGTTTAGGACTTATGGCTTGCGGTTCAGCATCTAACACAGGTTCATCAAACACAGCAACACAGGCAGCTAGCACATCAAGTGCTGGATATGTATATACAAGTAACGGAACTGACATCAAGATCAACGATGATGTCAACGCTATCGTCAGCAAGCTTGGAACACCTAAGGGTGGCACATACGAAGCTAAGAGCTGTGCCTTTGACGGTATGGATAAGTTCTGGTACTATGATGGCTTCACACTTCAGGCCTACCAGAAGGATGGCAAGGATGTGGTTTATTCAGTAACATTTACCGATGATACTGTAAAGACTAAAGAAGGCGTAAAGATTGGCGATTCTAAGGATAAGGTTACACAGGCCTACGGTTCTTCATTCAAGGAGAACAATGGTCAGCTTGTTTACGAGTCTGGAAATATGAAGCTTTCCTTTGGTATGAAGGATAACAAGGTACAGTCAGTAATCTATGAATTAAAGCAGTGATGCTATCTGACTGATAATAGAGATTTATTTAAAGATTTTTGCTGATTTACGCATGGCGTAAGACCGGCAGTTTTTTAGGCCGGCATATGCTGGCCTTTTTTGTTCAGATTAAAGATTAAGGGAAGATTGGAATTATAGAAATGAGTAAATTGTGGGTTGTAGGAGATTCGACACTAAGTGCATTTGACGATAAGTTTTACTATCCTAGATACGGCTATGGCACAGCCCTTGGCTACTATCTTGACCAAGAGATTGAGGTTAGAAATTTAGCCCTTCCTGGAAGAAGTTCTAAGAGCTTTTTGGAAGAAAAAGTATATAAGGAACTTTTAGACGGAATGGCTGAAGGGGATTTCCTTCTTATAGCATTCGGTCATAATGATGAGAAGGCAGAAAAGTCAAGATTTACATCGCCTTTAGGTGATTACAAAACTGAGGAGAGCTTTGCTAAAAGTCTTTACGATAACTATATTCTAAAGGCTAAGGAGGCAAAGGCTTGCCCTATACTTGCGACCCCTATTGTCAGAAGAAGCGCAGAGGGAATCTACGAAGGGGAAAATGTCCATATAACAAGCGATAATGGACAGTATCCAGGTGGAGACTATGCTAAGGCTATAAGAGACCTGGGACAGGCTCTTGGCATCTACCTTGTTGATATGACTGAAATTACCAAGGAATTCTATATCAAGTTGGGAGCTGAAGAAACTAAAAATCTTCACGCTTGGCCTTCAAACAAGGAGATGAGTGTTGATGACACTCACACTAATATATGGGGAGCCAGGGTAAATGCTTACTTTTTCCTGAGCCAGGTTGAAAAGTTGGGAATTAAAGGCCTTTCTGAACATGTTTGTAACCTGGAGAAGGACGCCCCATATCCTAGTAAGGAAACCTATCTTAAGATTAATGAGGATTATAAGCCTGTCGAGTTCAAACCGGTCCTTGAAGACAGCAAGATATTCCCGTCATGGGGCCAATTCAAAGCAACAGCATTTGGTGATTTGTCTCATGAGCCAAACAGCGAGGACTTTGTCTTTGAGCCAATCAGTGATAATAGCTTCAGAATTGCTGTGAAAAACAATGTGGGCAAGATTTCAAATGTGACAGATGGACTTGCCATGTATTACAGAAAAGTTCCGGCCAATGCTGAGTTTGAATTGAGTACAAAGATTAAAATTAATGATTTTTATATAAATAAGCAAGTTTCATTTGGTCTTATGGTACGAGATGATATATACTTAGATAAAGTAATAAGTGAATGTATCGGTGATTTTGTTGCAGCAGGACCTTTGGAATTGACTGATGTCGATTCGCCAAAACGCTGTTTCGCCAGAAAAAATGGGCGATTGATTAATGGTGGCAAATGTAGTCATGGATTTAAGCCGGGGGACGAGCTTGAATTAAAGATAATTGCTACTAAAGACGGATATGCTTGTAAGCTGGGAGACCAGGACATGGTTAGCGGTGGTTTTGATTTTAAGCTTACTCAGATCGATCCTACAAGTGTTTATGTAGGTGCTTTCGTATCTAGAAATGCAGATGTAACATTTACCGATTTGGAATTAAAAATGATATAAAGTAGGCGGGATTAGGGACCTATTTTTAAAAAAATGCTTGTCACAGACATCTTAGTGAAGGCGGAAAGTGGGGATTTAGCTATGAAATTGAATTTTGTAGGAGCGGATCACGAAGTAACAGGAAGTTGCCACTATCTTGAAGCATGTGGAAAGAACATACTCATAGATTGTGGTATGGAGCAGGGCAATGATGTCTATGAAAACCAGAAATTACCTATTCCAGCGGCTGATGTAGACTATGTATTTTTGACTCATGCCCATATTGACCATACTGGCTTGGTACCAATGCTTTATGCTCAGGGCTTCAGAGGAAAGATTTACACAACAAAGCCTACAGTTGACTTGTGCGAGATTATGTTGAAAGATTCAGCGCACATTCAGCAGTTTGAGTCTGAATGGCGTAATCGTAAAGCAAAAAGATCCAATGGAACCCTCAAAGAGTTTGTTCCGCTTTACTCTATAGAGGATGCTGTCGCAGTTATGAAACAGTTTGTAGGCTGTGCCTACGATGAGGAAATTGATATCTGCGATGGAGTCAGGATTCGCTTTACGGATGCTGGCCACTTGCTCGGCTCGGCTTATATTGAGGTTTGGCTCACTGAGGGCGATATCAGTAAAAAGGTCGTTTTCTCAGGAGATATAGGTAATGTAAACAAGCCTATTATCAAGGATCCTTCATATATCAAGGATGCAGACTATGTACTTATAGAGTCAACTTACGGTGACAGAAGTCACGGAGGAACTCCGGACTATGTCAAGGAAATTGCCACAGTTATCAATAATACCTTTGCCAAAGGAGGCAATGTTGTAATTCCTTCCTTTGCAGTTGGCAGAACTCAGGAGCTGCTTTACTTTATCAGACAGATAAAGGATCAAAATCTTGTAAGCAGGGATTTTGATGTCTATTTGGATAGCCCGCTCGCCATAGAGTCTACAGATATATTCAGCAGAAATATCTACCAGTGTTATGATGATGAGGCTATGGACTTTGTAAAGAAGGGCATTAATCCTCTCAAGTTCGAAGGCTTGAAATTTGCTATCACACCAGAGGCTTCTAAGCTTATCAACTTTGATAAGTCGCCAAAGGTTATCATCTCAGCATCAGGCATGTGTGAGGCTGGTCGTATCAGACATCACTTAAAGCACAACCTCTGGAGACCAGAGAGCACAATTCTTTTCGTGGGTTATCAGGCTGAGGGTACTACAGGTAGAGCAATTATCGATGGAGCAAGTGAGATCAAGCTTTTTGGTGAGCCTATCGAGGTCAGCGCTCAGATTGCAAAGCTTGCTGGTGCCAGTGGACATGCAGACAGAGAGGGACTTATCAAGTGGATAACTTCATTTGAAAATAAGCCTGATAAGGTTTTTGTAGTACACGGTGAGGACAGAGTAACTGAGAGCTTTGCCCAGCTTTTGAGGGATGAGTACGGATTTGACGCCTATGCTCCATATACAGGTGCAAGCTTTGATTTAGCTACAGGCCAGCTTATCAAAGAGGGCGACAAGGATAGAAAATCTAGAAGAACTGTTGAGAAGGTTAGAAATCATGGCGTTTACGGCAGACTTCTCATGGCTGGACAGAGACTTTTGGCTGTTATCAAGCACAATGAGGGTGGAGCTAATAAGGATTTGGCTAAATTTGCAGACCAGATTAACACCCTTTGTGATAAGTGGGACAGATAAGTTGATTTGAGAATTAAATTTGAGAATCGGATTTGAAAATTGATTTTGATAATTAAATTTGATAATTGGATTTGATAATCGATTCTTATTTTTAATTCTGATTAGTCAATCAGGATGACATATGTAATCTATACTTCTTAGGGCTTTGCAGTAGATGGCCCTAAGGAAGATATTAATTTTGGCAGAGCGGGGATAGATTTATGAAGAAAATGCTTTTCGTCTTCAATCCGAATTCAGGAAAGGGACAGATCAAAAACAGATTACTTGATATAATCAAAACATTTACCGAAGGTGGATATGAGGTAGTAGTGCATCCTACTAATGCCAGACTTGATGCTAAAAATTATGTGCTTGAAAATGGCGACCGCTTCGACTGTGTTGTATGCAGTGGAGGCGATGGAACTCTCAATGAGGTTGTGGGTGCCATGATCGAACTTGAAAAGAGAATTCCTCTGGGCTACATCCCAAGCGGAACAACCAATGACTTTGCCAGCAGTCTCAAGATACCTAAGGATATGAATAAGGCTGCAAGTCATATTGTGGACGGTCAAATCTTTTCATGCGACATTGGCATGCAGAATCAGAAGAGAAATTTTAACTATATTGCTGCCTTCGGAGCATTTACCAGTGTCTCTTATGACACACCTCAATATATGAAAAATGCCTTGGGGCATCAGGCATACGTCCTTGAGGCTTTAAAGCAATTTGCTCAGCTCAAACCATATAAGGTGAGAATTGAGACTGATACTGAGGTATACGAGGGCAAGTATATCTACGGCATGATTTCTAACACTACATCAGTTGGAGGAGTGAAGGGAATTACAGGGCCTAGTGTGGACCTGTCAGATGGCCTTTTTGAGGTTCTGCTCATAGGGGAAATCAATTCGCCATTTGTATTGCAGCAGATATTGAATTCTGTAATTCTGCAGGAAGCGCAGGATTGTGATGCCTTGACAGTTATCAAATCCAGCAAGGTTAGAATTATAAGTGATGAAAAAATCGCCTGGACTCTGGACGGTGAGTACGGCGGAAGCTTCAATGAAGTTAGCTATGAAGTAAGGCCTAAGGCAGTTGACTTCATAGTTAAGAGGACTAGAAAGCATGATGCATGATGAATAAAGTGCAGTCATGAGGAAATATTTCTTGAAGGATGAAGAAATAATCATGCATGGCGAATAAAGTGCAGTCATGAGGCATATTTCTTGAAGGATGAAGAAATAATCATGCTATGTGAATAAGAGAAAATGAGAGACGATGGGAGCCCTGCTCTTTATGGAAAGTGGTTGTTATGAAAAAAACTATATCTGAGTCAGATAGAAAAAATGCAAAATTAAGAGCTAAGAAATTATCACGATTGTTATTTGGAAGAACGACAATCGTGATTTTGGCTGTAATTCTACAGATTTATTTCTTGCTCTTTGCATCAGTGAGATATCTTCACGAGTACTCTGAGCTCACATACGAATTTGTTCGTTTACTATCCGCTATTGCTGTTATTCACATAATCAATGAGGACACCAACACAAGTTTTAAGCTGGTTTGGGTGGTTCCAATCCTAATAGCGCCTGTATTTGGCACTATTCTTTATTTTTATGTGAATGTGCAGATTGAGACTAAACACACAAGAAAGAGACTGGCTAGTATAAATAAGCAGTTCAGCGCTATGGTAAAGCAAAATAATGCGGCCCTTATGGACTTGTCCAATGAGTCAAACGGCGAAGTTGGACTGGCTAAGTATCTATACTTAACGGGTGGATTTCCTGTTTTTGAGGGTGATGCCTGCCAGTACTTTCCAATGGGAAAGGATAAATTTGCCGAGATGAGAAGGCAGCTTGAGAGAGCTGAAAAGTTTATCTTTCTTGAGTATTTTATTATATCTGACGGCGAGATGTGGTCTTCAATACTTGATATCTTAAAGCGCAAGGTCAGTGAAGGGGTTGAGGTTAGGCTTCTTTATGACGGCATGAACAGCCTGGTATCTTTGCCTTATGATTTCTCAAAGAAAATGGCCAAGTATGGCATAAAGGCTAGACCTTTCAACCAGATAAGACCTGTATTTTCTACTATTCAAAATAACAGGGATCACAGAAAAATTCTCATCATCGACGGAAACACAGCATTTACCGGAGGAATAAATCTTGCCGACGAATATATCAATAAGCTTGATCGTTTCGGAGTTTGGAAAGACACAGCTGTGATGGTAAAGGGCCATTCTGTAAAGTCATTTACTCTTATGTTCTTGAAAATGTGGCATGAGGCTATGAAGAAGGATATAGTCCCATACACTGATCTTGACAAGTTCTACTATAATGTCGATTGTGACAACCCATATTCTATCTATGATTGGGATAATTCCCTTCTATACACAGGAGGTTTCCTGATTCCTTACGCGGACAATCCATTCAGCAAGGAACGTATTGGAAAGAGGGTTTACATAGACATTTTGAACCGAGCATGCAAGTATGTCCATATTATGACTCCTTACCTGATTCTTGATGATGAGATGATGGCTGCTCTGCGCTACTGTTGCAGCAGGGGCGTTGAGACGACTATCATTATGCCTCACATACCTGATAAGAAGTATGCCTACTATCTTGCAAGAACCTACTATGCAGACCTGATTTCAAGAGGAGTGCACATATACGAGTATCAGCCGGGTTTTGTACACGCCAAGATTTTTGTCAGTGATGACAGAAGGGCAACTGTAGGCTCTATCAACCTAGATTACCGCAGTCTCTACCTTCACTTTGAAGATGGCCTCTATCTCTATCAGAACGAGTCTGTTCAAAAGATTGAGGAGGACTTTAAAGAGACTCTCGGCCAATGCCTTGAAATTACTTTGGATGATTGTAAGAATTACTCTAAAATTAAGAGCTTTATAGGTGGAACCCTCAAACTCTTCGCACCTCTGATGTAGGGGGAGTATAGTATAGCTTGCTTATAGGTAGCCTCTAGATAGACGTGTAGATAGCCTCTAGATAGACGTGTAGATAGCCTCTAGATAGACGTGTAGATAGCTTATAGATAGCCTCTAGATAGACGTCGGGGGGGCGGAAAAAGGCAAGTCGGCCGAAATATCTCCCATTTAAGAAGCTAGTACACAGAATGAGGGGGCGGAAAAAGGCAAGTTGGTTGAAATATCTCCCT